>MDSV01092844.1_pt1 | contig 38536 bp, 35 predicted proteins | sample 810851 | NCBI WGS metagenome assembly MDSV01 (sample SAMN05326640, study PRJNA326480) | marine metagenome | isolation source: seawater | place: Atlantic Ocean: North East | collected 2012 | reverse complement strand
CCAAAAATTTTATAAAATAATTCAACCATTAAAGCGCTCATTGGTGGATGTTTATTAAAACCCCAATCTAAATTACTTCCCCAAGCTAAAGCCTCAATTGTATCTAGTGGTAAATTTTGGTTTGTAATAGAAGGAACTAGTGTCCATATTACTAGGTGAAAAAATAAAAGTAATACAAATAAAGCGGGAATATTTTTTTCTTTCATCATTTTCTAACAAATTAATACAATTTAAAGCCTATTGACACGCATAAATTCAGACATATACTCGCCAATTTTAAAAATGCCTAAAAAATCTTATAAAAAAGCCTATATTCCAAATACTAAAGAAAAATATATGTGTGCAAAGCACAAAAAATATTTTACAGACATTTTAATTAATTGGAAGAAAGATATAATAAAATCTAATAACCTTGGTAATATTTTAAATTCTTCAGATGATAATGTTTCATCTGCAGATGTAGTTGATCAGGCTTCTTCTTATACGGATAAGACTGTTGAAATGAGAGCTTTAAATAGAAGTAGAAAACTTTTAGAGAAAATAGATTCTGCACTAAAAAGATTAAAAGATGGAACTTATGGTTTTTGTGAAGAAACATCTGAACCGATAGGTTTAAAAAGACTTATAGCAAGACCTATTGCTACACTCTCAATTGAAGCTCAAGAAAAGCATGAGAGAAACGAAAAAATATATGTAGAAGATTAAGGTTTTGGTATTTTTTCTCCTCTTTTCATAAAATCATACCCTTTTTTTACCGCTTCCCTTTCAGAAATTTCATTGTACCATCTAGTTAGATTTTTAAATTTTTTTAAACCTATATCATGCCAATCGTGTCTGGCTATCCAGGGAAAAGTTGCAATATCTGCAATAGTATATTGGTCGTAAGCTAAATATTTTGAGTTAGATAATCTTTCATCTAATTCTTTATAAATTCTTTCAGAGATTTTAAAATACCTCTGTTCACCGAATTCACTTTTTCCAGGATTATAGTGATGAAATTGATGGTGTTGACCTAGCATAGGTCCAACATAAGCCATTTGTCCCATTAGCCATTGATTAATTAAAATCTTTTTATTCTCATTATAAAATTTTCCACTTTTTTCACCGAGATACATAAGTATAGCGCCTGACTCAAATATAGTAATATTGTTCTTGTGATCAATAATTACAGGTATTTTACTAAAGGGACTTATTTTTTTAAATTCAGGCTTAAACTGTTCATCTTTATTTATATTTATTTTGGTTACTTTATACTCGTAATTTATTTCCTCTAACATAATAGAAATTTTTTTTCCATTAGGCGTGTCTGATGTTAGAAGTTCAATCACTTTTTTTTATACCAAGTCTATTTTGAATTTCTTTTGAAGAAGTAGTAAATTGAAACCTAAATTTTTCATTAGGTCTAGCTCTTTTAAAACATTCTACAGCGGCTAATGCAGCTTCATGAAATCCTGATAAAATAAGTTTTAACTTTCCTGGATAATTACATATATCACCAATTGCGAATATACCTGGTTTATTAGTTTGAAAATTTTCAGTATTTACATCTATTGTTTTTTTAGTCATGTTTAACCCCCACTCTGAAATTGGCCCTAATTGCATGATTAAACCAAAAAAACCAAGTATGATATCAACTTCTAAATTTTCTGTATTTCCTTCTTCGTCTTTTAAAATAATAGACTCTAATTTCTTCTTATTACTAATTGAGTGTATTTGATAAGGAGTTTTTATTGAAATTTTACCTTCTTTTTTTAACTTCTCTAGTTCACTCAATGTATGTGGTGCACCTCTAAATTCATGACGCCTGTGAATTAAAGTTACCTTTGAATTTTTGGACAATTCTAAAGCCCAATCTAAAGCGGAGTCTCCGCCTCCAAATATTGCTATTTTTTTATTCTTAAAATTTTCTTTATTAGACACAGAATAAAAAACTTGTTTTTCCTCAAATTTTTCCAATTCTTTCAAAGGTAGTTTTCTTGGTTCGAATGAACCTACACCTCCAGCAATTAATACATTTGGAGCAATAAAAGATTTATTCTTATTGGTTTTTACTAACCATTTACCTTTATCATTTTTTATTTCTTGTACTCTTTCGCTAAGGTGAAAATTAGTTTTAAAAGGTTTTATTTGTTCTAGTAGTCCTTCTGTCAATGATTTTCCGTTACATTCTGTTAGAGCAGGTATATCATAGATTGGTTTGTCTGGGTAAAGTTCTATGCATTGTCCTCCTGGTTTATCTAAATTATCTATCACTTCTGACTTTAATCCTTTAATGCCTAATTGGTGCACAGAGAATAAACCAACTGGTCCAGCTCCTATTATAATAACATCAGTTTTAATCATTTAAGTTTGTTTTTTTGGCGTGGTAACTACAAGCCCATCAAGTTCATCTGAAATTAAAATTTGACAACTAAGTCTACTATTTTTTTTAGGTTCAAATGCCATATCTAACATGTCTTGTTCTGCGTCTTCTATCTTACTAAGTTTATTTAACCATTTTTCTTGGACATAAACATGGCAAGTAGCACAAGCCATTGATCCTCCACAGTCAGCATCTATTCCATTAATATTATTTTGTATGGCTCCTTCCATTACAGATAGGCCAGATGAAACTTCAATAGTTTCACTTTTACCATTGTAATCAATATATGTAATTTTAGGCATAGTTTAAATATAGGCACAAAAAAAAATAGGGCAAGTAGTTATACTTGCCCTATTTCTAATTTAATTTACGTTCTATCTTGATGCTAATCTAGTATTAGACATTGCAGCTGCCCAGATAACTAGACCAAAAGCGATCTTGTTAATAAAGTCAGCTAAGTTGTAAATAATGTTTAATGCATTAGCGTCTACACCACCAGCTAGGTAACCGAATACATATCCTAAAGGATATATTGCCCAACCGATTGTTACGATTACTCTCATAGCGCTGAAAGCAGTTGTTAAAGCTTTGTTACCGCTTTTACCTGCTAATTTACCAGCTTCACCAGAGAATATTTCAAATAGAATGTATATCCATCCAGCCATTCCGATTACAAATCCAACAAATGGTTGAATATAGCCAGCTTCACCTAAGTATCCACCAACTAACATTACTATAGAAGCAATTAAAAGCTTCCAGAATATAGATGTTGGTACTTTTCTTACAGCTGCTAAGATTAGATAAAATTCTACGATTTGAAGAGGAACAGTAATTAACCAATCAATATATCTATATACTGTCGGCGTATCTCCTGTTGTTACCCATACTTCTCTCATATACATGTAGTGAACAAACGCAACACCAGTTACTAGTCCAGCAACTGATACTGATGTTCTCCAAGATGCAGCAACAGTATTTCTTTCAGCAAAGAAGAATACTGTAGATGCGATCATTCCCATTGAAACAAGCCAGAACGAAATACCTACTAAATCGTTTGTTTGTAACATGGCCGTCGCTGCATTAGCAGAACTTGTGATGCCTAAAAAAGCAACTGCTGCTAGTGCAATCATGCTTAATTTTCTCATGAAAACCTCCTCGTATGTTAGTTTTCTATTAGTTTAAATTTAAACTACTTAATACAACGAATCGCGGTTCATGTACTAAATAATGGTGGAACCATAATAAAAAAGGGAGTCACAGTGAAGCCTTTTTTTATTAAAAAAGCCCTGTTTTTATTGGCTTTTTTATTTTTTTTTGGGGATAATTATGAAATAATACGAAAAATAAGCAATTTAAGGGGGGGCTGATTTGCCTAAGAATTATAAAGAAATATACGAAAATTCGATAAAAAATAAAGAAGGTTTCTGGAAAGAAGTAGCAAATGATATTTTCTGGTACAAAAAACCAACTAAAATTTTAAACTCAAGCAATCCCCCTTTTTATAAATGGTTTGAAGATGGCGTGACTAATACTTGCTACAATGCATTAGATGTTCATATTGATAACGGTAGAGGGGATAAAACAGCAATTATTTATGATAGCCCCATTACAGGAAAAAAAGACAAATTCTCTTACAAAGTACTTAGAGAAAAAGTTTCTCTTTTTGCTGGAGCTTTAAAAAATCAAGGAATTAATAAAGGGGACCGTATTATCATTTATATGCCAATGATACCTGAGGCAGTTATTGCAATGTTAGCTTGTGGTAGAATAGGAGCTGTCCATTCTGTAGTTTTTGGTGGCTTCGCTGCGAACGAACTTGCAAGTCGAATTGAAGATTCAAAAGCAAAATTAATTGTTTCTGCATCATGTGGTTATGAACCTGGAAGAACAGTTCATTATAAACCGTTAGTAAACAAAGCATTAGAATTATCTAAGCACAAACCAAATAAATGCATAATTTTTCAAAGAGAAAAAGATAAAGCTGAATTAGACTCTAAGATAGATATTGATTGGAATGAAGCTCTTAAAAATGCAAAATCAACTGAATGTGAAAAAATGAATGCAAATGACTACGCTTATATTCTTTACACTTCAGGAACAACTGGTCTTCCAAAGGGAATAGTTAGGGATATCGGAGGGCACATTGTTGCTTTGAAATGGACAATGAAAAATATTTATAACATAGATCAAGATGATGTTTGGTGGTCTGCAAGTGATATAGGTTGGATAGTTGGTCACTCATATATTGTTTATGCTCCTCTTTTTTATGGCTGTACAACTATTTTATTTGAAGGAAAACCAGTGGGCACTCCTGACTCAGGTGTATTTTGGAGAATAATATCAGAATACAAAGTAAAATCATTATTTACAGCTCCAACAGCAATAAGAGCAATTAAAAAAGAGGATCCTGATGGAAAATTCTTTAAAAATTATGATTTGTCCAAATTTGATACTTTATTTTTAGCTGGCGAACGTGCAGATCCTGATACAATAAAATGGTTTGAAAAACTCTCAAATTCACCAGTCATAGATCACTGGTGGCAAACAGAAACGAGCTGGGCTATAAGCTCTAATTGTGCAGGAATAGAAAAATTTCCAATTAAATATGGCTCAGCATTTAAGCCTGTTCCTGGTTATAATTTAAAAGTTCTTAATAGTGAAGGTAAAGAAAATAAACCAGGTCAAATGGGTGACATCGTTGTAAAATTACCTTTACCTCCTGGAACTTTCCCAACTTTATGGAATGCAGATGAAAGATATAAAAAAGTTTATATGTCAACATATGAAGGCTATTACCAAACTTACGATGCAGGACATGTAGATGAAGATGGTTATGTTTGGATCATGTCTAGAACAGATGACATTATAAATGTAGCTGGTCACAGATTATCAACTGGAGCTATTGAAGAAGTTTTAGCAGAACATAAAAATGTTGCGGAGTGCGCTGTAATAGGTATTGCAGATAAATTAAAAGGTCAACTTCCAATCGGATTAATAGCTTTAAAAGCAGGCGTTGATAGAGACAATAAAGAAATTACAAAAGAGTGTGTGGCTTTGGTTCGGGAAAAAGTTGGGCCAGTTGCAGCTTTTAAATTAGCTATCGTTGTGAAAAGACTTCCTAAGACAAGATCAGGAAAAGTTTTGAGAGGAACAGTTAGAAAAATTGCAGATGGAGAAGCCTATAAAGTACCTCCAACAATAGATGATCCAGCAATTTTAGATGAAATAAAAAAAGATCTTAAAGACAATAGTGTTTTAAAAGACTAAAGGCTTACCTTTTGCATGTAATATAATTTTACTATTTTCCATAACTATCTCACCGTTAACAATTGTAGCTACAGGAAATCCTTTAACTTTATAATTATTAAAAGGTGTCCATCCACAACTACTTTCTATCCAATTATCTTTTATTACAACTTCTTTGTTCATATCAACTACGGTGAAATCTGCATCATAATTTTCTTTAATGTAACCTTTATTTTTAATTCCAAATAGATCACATGGATTTTCACAAACTAATTTAATTAATTGTTCTATTTTTAATTTGCCTTTATTTACATGATCAAGCATTACTGGAAGTAAAGTCTGAACTCCTGGCATGCCAGAGGGAGATAAAGGGTATTTTCTATTTTTTTCTTCTTTTGTGTGAGGAGCATGATCAGAACCTATGGTACTTACCAAAGACTCTTTTATCGCATCCCATAATCTATCATGGTGATCCTTTGATCTTATAGGTGGGTTCATTTGACTAAAGGTTTTCAATTTCTCATAACAATCCGGAGCATACAAAGTTAAATGTTGTGGTGTGATTTCGAAAGTTACATTTTCTCTTTTTTCTGAGAAAAAGTCTATTTCTTGTTTGGTTGTTACATGTAATATATGAATTTTCTTTTTATATTTTTGTGCAATCCTTACTACTCTTTTTGTAGACTCGAGTGCGCACTCCTCATTTCTCCATATCGGGTGGGAAGCAACATCACCTTCCTTAATAAATTTTTTTCTAGACAATAAAATATTTTCGTCTTCTGAGTGCACTGAAATTATCTTAGAACTGTTGGATATTACTTTCTCTATATCTTTTTCTTTACTAACTAAAAGATTTCCTGTTGATGATCCTGCAAAAAGTTTTACTCCACAACATCCTTCTAAAGTATTAACCGATGCTAATTCTTTCATGTTGTCTGGTGTTGCACCAAAATAAAATGCATAATTACAAAACATTCTATTTTTTGCAGCATGAAGTTTATTGTTGAATTCTTTGAAAGTAGATGTGGGAGGGTTGGTATTTGGCATTTCAAAAACTGAAGTCACGCCGCCTGCTACAGCAGATCTGCTACCGCTTTCTAAATTTTCAGCATCATGGTTCCCAGGTTCTCTAAAGTGAACCTGAGTATCTATTACTCCTGGTAAAATAATTTTATTAGAAGCATCAAAGACTTTTGTTGAGTTAAGCTTGATCTTTCCAATTTTTTTGATTTTACTTCCTGATAAACCAATATCAATATTTTGAAATTTGCCATCTATATAACAGGATCCATTTTTTATAATGAGGCTATAGTTATCAGACATAATTTACTAAATGTATTATACAGTATAAACTGAAAATATGGAAAAAGATCAAATATTTATTCTTGAAGATAGAGGAGTGCTTTATATCAATGGCAAAGATGCTAAGGAGTTTTTGCAAAATATAATTACAAACGATATGGATAAAGTTGATGATAACTTTAGTTGCTTTGCTTCACTTTTGTCTCCACAAGGTAAATACTTATTCGATTTTATGATTATAAAACATAAACAAGGGTATTTTATAGACTGTGAAAAAAATCAAATTGAACAGTTATACAAAAGATTGGATTTTTATAAATTGCGCTCTGAAGTAGAGATATTAAACCTAAGTAATGAATTCGTAGTAGCCGTTTTGAGTCGACAAAAATTTTTATCTTTAAAAAATGCCAAAGATTTTGAGGGCATAACATTAAAATATTTAGGAGACCCAATTTTTTTAGACCCAAGAATAAAAGATTTGGGAGGAAGATTAATTATAAATTTAGAAAAATTAGATCAATCTCTTAAAGAACTTAATTTAAAGTCTCAAGAACCAATGAAATATTATGAATTAAGTCATCAACTTGGTGTTCCGCAAATTAATACAGTCAAACTTCAGGATAAAATTTTTGGTATTGAGTGCAATTTTGAGGAATTAAATGGCATTGATTTTAGTAAGGGTTGTTATGTAGGGCAAGAAAATACTGCAAGAATGAAACTGAGAAATAAAGTTAGAAGAAGACTTTTGCCTGTATCAGTTCGTAAGGAACTGTCTTTAGATGGTGAAATTTTATATAATGAAAAAAAAGTAGGAAAAATATTAATTAACAAACCGTTTCCTTTTGCCTTAATTAAACTTTTTGACCCTGATCTTCTTGAGTTTGCTAATAAAGATTTGTCTAGCAATAATTCAAAAATAAAACTAATAAGATCTTCTTTTTTATCACCGTAGCAATTATCTATACATGTCATTATTTTTTAGATATAGAGGTCAAAATGAGTAATGTAAAATCGGACATTGAAATAGCTAGAAATGCAAAAATTAAACCGATTAAAGATATCCTGTCTAAATTTAATATTCCTGATGACCCTTTTTCTTTTAGCCCGATGGGACGCCACATAGCAAAATTGAATTTAGAATATATTTCAACATTAAAAGAGAAAGAAAGTAATTTAATTTTAGTCACTGCAATTACACCAACTCCCGCTGGAGAAGGTAAAACAACTACTTCGGTTGGTTTGAGTGACGGTTTAAATAAAATTGGCAAACAATCAGTCGTATGTTTAAGAGAACCTAGTTTAGGCCCTTCATTCGGAATGAAAGGTGGGGCGGCGGGAGGAGGAAATGCTCAAGTAATACCAATGGAACAAATAAATTTACACTTTACTGGAGATTTTCACGCTATAACCTCTGCTCACAATTTGCTGTCAGCTTTAATTGATAATCATATTTATTGGGGTAACAAATTAAACATAGATCCTCAAAATATAATTTGGAAACGTGTAGTTGATTTAAACGATCGTAGTTTGAGAAAAATAAAGATTAATCTTGAAAATTTAAAAGCAAATATTCCCCGAGACGATAGTTTTGATATAACAGTTGCTTCTGAGATAATGGCAATTTTTTGCTTGTCTAATAACATAAAGGATTTAGAAGAAAAAATTGGAAATATTACTGTTGCATATACAAAAAGTAAAAAACCTGTTTATGCAAAAGATTTAAACGCGCATGGCCCGATGACAGTTTTGTTAAAGGAGGCAATTAGACCAAACGCAGTACAGACCCTTGAAAATAATCTAGCTATTATTCATGGTGGGCCTTTTGCAAATATTGCTCATGGGTGCAACTCAATACTTGCAACAAAAACTGCCTTAAGATTATCTGAATACGTCGTTACAGAAGCAGGATTTGGTGCTGACTTAGGAGCTGAAAAATTTTTAAATATTAAATGTCGTAAAGCAGGTATTCAACCTAGTTGTGTAGTTCTTGTTGCAACAATTAGGGCTTTAAAAATGCATGGTGGGGTTGAGAAAGATGATTTAAAAAACGAAAATGTAGAAGCTCTTAAAAAAGGTCTTCCTAATTTAGAAAGACATATTGAAAATATAAAAAAATTTGGTTTAGAGGTCATAATTGCCATAAATCATTTTATTACTGATACCGAAAAAGAAATAAAAATTATTGAAGGTCACTGCTCAAAACTTGGAGTTAAAGTTAATCTTTGTACTCATTGGTCTGATGGTGGAAATGGCGCAAAAGATTTAGCCAAAAGTGTTGTTGAATTATGCAAAAATAGCAACAAAAGTAAATTTAAAAATTTGTATTCTAATGAAACTCCTATTTTGAAAAAAATAGAAAAAATTGCAAAAGAAATTTATAAAGCAAAAGATATTGAGGTAGATGAAAAGACTAGAGGTCAGATTGAAAAAATTGAAAAGGCTGGGTTTGGAAAGTTTCCTGTTTGCATTGCAAAAACACAGTATAGTTTTTCAACAGACCCTAAAATAAAAGGAGCACCTACAGGTCACACTGTTTCTGTGAGAGAAGTGAGGTTATCAAGTGGGGCAGAGTTTGTGGTTGTTGTGTGTGGCTCTATTATGACAATGCCTGGACTTCCAAAAACTCCTGCTGCTGATAATATTAAATTAAATAAAAAAGGTGAAATAGTAGGTCTTTTTTAAAATTTATTCTGTAATACTAAAAGCAATAAAAATAACTATCGACCACGCTGTAATGTAGTAAAAAGCTATCCCTTTTGGCGTGTAAGGAAGTTTTTTCATTTTAGATTTTTTGCTTTTTAAAGGCTGAGCTAGTTTCATAATTTTAAATTATCTTAATTAATTTTAAATTTAGTCTGTTAAAGTTGATTTCCTCAATCAATTTATGTTCATTTTTGATATTAACAGAACAATTTATGTTAATTGTATTTTCACAAATCATCCAAATATTCCCTTTTTCAAAATTATTTAGTTTATTGAAAATAAGTTTAGTTTTATTTTTTTTATTCAAATAATCAATGTAACTTTTGACCGCACCCTCTACCTGGCTGGTTTTATTGACTAAATCCTTTTGAGATACTTTTATAAAATATTTTTTATGACTAGATTTATCTATTGTTATTACAGCTTTTGAATATTCAGGTTTATAAGGTATTCTATCCTTGTAAAATTGTTTTATTGTTTGTTCAGTAAATAAATTTCCAATTGTTAATATCAATAGAAGACTAATTAAAATTTTTCTTATTAAATGATTTTTTAAATTAAATATTAAAGAGGAAATAACAACTATTATTGGTGTCAAAACAAAGATTATATATCTAGGAATTAAAATTGGCTCAATAATAAAACCGTAAATTAATGGCAAAAAATAAGAAAATAGAATTACGACTAAAAGCAAAGTATTTGTGTTTATCTTTAAAATTAATTTAATATTTTTATATATTAAATAAATTAATATTAATAAAAACATTATTCCCATAATCCTTGATCCAAAAAACTTTGAAAAGAAAAAATTTGTATAAAAACTTAATTCTGGTTGAGCTATCCAGTTACTTCCGTCTCCTACTTGGTGGTTATGACTAAAATATATGAAATAATAAATGGAAGTAAAAATCAAAATAATTCCAAAAAATAAATTAGTCATTTTAAAAATTTTTTTATTCTTCATAAAAATTAAACCTACATAAAAAATATAAGAAAAAAATTGTATTATTCCAAAAGGGTGAGAGAATATAGTTAGCAGTGTAAAAATTAAAAACAAAACTGAGTTGCTTTTTTTATTTTCATTATCAATCAATTTAATAAAGAAAATTAAACTCAATGAAGAAAATAAAAAAAATAAAGTATAAACCCTTAGATCGCTTGTATGAGAAATAAGAAAAATATTAAATGATATTAAGAAAGCCGTCATTAAATAAGATTTATTTTTTTTAATCAAAAAACTTAAATAGGTAACTGACAAAATACTCAATATACTTAAAACTGCTAAAAATAATTTACCAACCCAAGTTTCGTACGAAAAAATATAAAATATAAATTTTAAAAGGAAATTAAATAAATACGGTGTTGCGTCTAATTCGGAAGAAGATCTATAACTTTGAAAAAAAGTTAAATTATCACCCGCGTAAACAAAACTTAAAATTTCATCAAAATAAAGGTCTTCGAAATCCACATTGTAAACTCTTAAAAAAGAACCACAAAATATTGTAAAAATAAGAAGAGCAGTATAACTTTTTTCTCTTTCCATAGTTATGAAACATTATAATCTTTTTTAATAAAAAGATATCGGAGTAGTCTTAAAAACTAAAGTCAATAAATAGACTATAAAACATTTAAAAGTCTAGATAATGAAGCAAGTATTCCATAACCACTTAGTTCAATAAAAAGAACAATAAGAATTATAAGTATTATTTTTTTTCTTTTTTTTAAAAATTCCATATTTTTAATCCTATTTTGGTGCGGTCGGAGAGACTCGAACTCTCATGGGAAAGCCCACACGGCCCTCAACCGTGCCTGTCTACCAATTTCAGCACGACCGCCGAATTGATGCGACAATAAATGAATGACAAGTTTACTTCAAGTTGATAGAATTGAATTAGTATGTCTACACAACAAAAAATAGATACAGATTTATCTGAGATTTATAAGAAAATCTCTAAGGCGATCCCTGAAATTGAATGGAAATTCCATGCTCCTTTAATTCAAAAAATAAACAAGCTTAAGAAGGAAAAAAATGCTGTAATCTTAGCACATAATTACCAGACTCCAGAAATTTATCATGGTGTTGCTGATATATCTGCAGATTCTCTTGCTTTGGCTCAGGAAGCTGCAAAAACAAAAGCAGATATAATAATTCTTTGTGGAGTTCATTTTATGGCTGAAACTGCTAAACTAATGAATCCAGAAAAAAAGGTTCTTATACCAGATATGGAGGCGGGTTGTTCTCTGTCAGCCTCAATAACAGGAAAAGATGTAGTAATGCTTAAAGAAAAATATCCCGGAGTTCCAGTAGTTTCTTATGTAAATACCTCTGCTGATGTTAAAGCTGAGTCAGATGTTTGTTGTACTTCTGCAAATGCTGTTAAGGTTGTTGAGTCACTTGGAGCGGAAAAAGTAATCTTCCTACCAGATCATTATTTAGCGAATTATGTTCAAAAAAACACAAAAGTGAAAATTATTTCTTGGCAAGGTACTTGTATTGTTCATGAAAAATTTACAGCTAAAGAAGTTGAAGATATAAAAAAACAAAACCCTGAAATAAAAGTTATTGCTCATCCAGAGTGCCCTCCAGATGTTATAAGTGCTTCAGATTTTGCTGGTTCTACATCTAATATGGTTAAGTATGTAAAAGAAAAACAACCTAAAAAAGTTTTGCTGGTAACCGAGTGTTCGATGAGTGATAATATTCAAATTGAAAACCCTAAAGTTCAGTTTGTAAAACCCTGTAATCTATGCCCTTATATGAAAAAAATTACATTAAAAAAAATATATGATTGTTTAAAAAATGGAACCAATGAAATTAAAATTGGTGATAACATCGCTGCAAGAGCGAGAAGATCTGTGCAAAGAATGGCTGAAATTGGCAGATAGTTTTAGTGCAAAATATAAATCAAAAATATATAAAAAAAATAGTTAAACAGGCTCTCAGAGAAGATCTTTATCCTAGAGGAGACCTGACTACAAAGTTTATAAAAAACAAAAATAAAGTTGCCATAGCTAAAATAATTTCAAAACAAAATGGAGTCATTGCTGGTATTGATTTTTGTAAAAACGCTTTCCTACTTATGGACAAAAAAACAAAGTTTAAAAAAAAAATCAAAGATGGCTCAAAGATAAAAAAAGGAAGAACAATAGCAGTCATATCTTCAAAAATTAAATCTATTTTAACTGCTGAAAGAACTGCTCTAAATTTTTTAAATCATGCTTCTGGTATAGCAACTCTAACAAATAAATTTGTAAAAAAATGTGGCAGAAAAACAAAAATATGTTGTACTAGAAAAACTACTCCTAATTTAAGACTTTTAGAAAAATATGCTGTTAGACAAGGTGGAGGATTTAATCATAGGTTTAATTTAAGTGACGAAATTCTTATCAAAGACAATCACATAAATGTAGAAAAAAATATTAAAAATGTTATTAAAAAAGCTTTTAAGTCAAAAAAGACAATTACAGTTGAAATAGAAAATATGAAACAATTAAAAATGGTCTTAGGTTTAAAATTTAAAAGAATTCTTTTTGACAACATGAATGTGAAAACTTTAAGAAAATGTTTAAAGATTTGTAAAAATAAATATGAAACTGAATATTCCGGGAATGTAAATCTTAAAAATATAAGAAAAATATCAAATACTAAAGTCAATAGAATTTCTATAGGATATCTTACTCATAGCTCAAAAGCTTTTAACTCAAGTTTAGATTTAAAACTATCTTCTTAGTTCGGCCTGAGCTGCGGCAAGTCTTGCAACTGGAACTCTAAATGGTGAACAGGAAACATAATTCAGTCCTACTTTAGAACAAAACTCTATGCTCTTAGGGTCTCCACCGTGCTCTCCACATATTCCTAACTTCAATTTTTTATTTTGTTTTCTTCCTCTGCTAGATGCAATTGCCACTAATTCTCCGACTCCATCTTCATCGATGCTTACAAAAGGATCTTTTTCAAAAATTTTATGATCAACATAGTCATTTAAAAATTTACCAGAGTCATCCCTGCTAATTCCTAATGCTGTTTGCGTTAAATCGTTCGTACCAAAGCTAAAAAAATCTGCATATCTAGAAATTGCTTTAGCTTGTAATGCTGCTCTCGGTAATTCAATCATAGTTCCTACGATATAATCAATTTTTACTTTGTGTTGATTTTGAATATTTTTTGCAACTCTTCTAACGAGGTCTCTTATTATCTTTAATTCTAAGTCTGTTGAAACTAAAGGAATCATAATTTCAGCTATCGCAGATTTCGATTTTTCTTTTTTACATTCAGCTAAAGCCTCAAAAATAGCCTTACATTGCATCTCATATATTTCTGGAAAAGATATGCCAAGTCTACAACCTCTGTGACCTAGCATTGGATTTTGTTCATGCAGTTCAGCAATTCTTTCTTTGATTTCTTTGGCGCCTAAATTTAATGACCGAGCTACCTCTTCTATGTCTTTATCAGATTTTGGTAAAAATTCATGTAAAGGAGGGTCTAATAATCTTACTGTAACTGGTAATCCATGCATTGTTTTAAAAATTTCTTTAAAATCATTCTTTTGATGAGGTAAAAGTTTATCTAAAGCATTATTTCTATCTTCGATAGATTTTGACAATATCATTTGCCTGACTGAAAGGATTCTTTCTTCATCAAAAAACATATGTTCTGTTCTACACAGGCCAATTCCTTCTGCGCCAAATTCTCTAGCGATTTTTGTATCTTTTACAGTCTCCGCGTTAGTTCTAACTTTTAACTTTCTAAATTGATCAGCCCATTTCATTATCGTTGAAAAATATCCAGATATCTCTGGTTTTACTGTGGGCACTGTTCCTAGCATAACCTTTCCACTACTTCCGTCGATAGTTATAATATCTCCTTCTTTAATTATTTGATCGCTTGCTCTAAATTGTTTTTTTTCATAATCAATATTAATTTCTGCTGAGCCTGAAACACAAGGTCGCCCCATACCACGAGCTACTACAGCTGCATGGCTAGTCATGCCTCCTCTTGATGTTAAAATACCTTTTGCGGCATGCATGCCATGAATATCTTCGGGGGAGGTCTCAACTCTAACTAAAATAGTATCTTGCATCATAGCATTTAATTTTTCGGCTTCCTCCGCAGTAAAGACAACTTTGCCACTCGCGGCACCTGGGGATGCTGGCAAACCTGATGCTATAATTTTTTTTTCTACCTTTTCATCCAATGTAGGATGCAACAAGGTTTCTAAAGTATTTGGATCTATTCTAAGAATAGCCTCTTTTTTTGAAATCAATTTTTCTTTTACCATATCAACTGCTATTTTAATTGCTGCTTTAGCAGTTCTTTTGCCAGATCGAGTTTGCAACATCCACAATTTGTTATTTTCAACAGTAAATTCTATATCTTGCATGTCCCTGTAATGTCTTTCTAGTTTTATAAAAATTTGTTTTAGTTGCTGGTAAACCTTTGGCATGGCTTCTTCCATTGATAAACTTTTAGATCCTGATTCTTTTTTTGCTTTTTTTGTAATGTATTGTGGTGTCCTAGTTCCAGCCACAACATCTTCTCCTTGTGCATTAATTAGGTACTCACCAAAGAAAGCTTTTTCACCAGTAGAAGGATTTCTAGTAAAGGCTACACCAGTTGAACAATCTTGACCCATGTTTCCAAATACCATTGATTGAACATTTACTGCAGTTCCCCAATGATCAGGAATTTGATTAAGCTTCCTGTAGGTTTTAGCTCTTTGGCTATTCCATGACAAAAATACTGCGTTAATTGCTCCAAAAAGTTGTTTTTTTACATCTTGAGGAAATTCTATTTTTTTTTCTTTTTTAATTAATTCTTTAAAATTCTTTATTAATCCATCCCAATCACTTTCATTTAAGTCAGTATCTAATATTACCCCTTTTGTTAATTTATAGTTGTCTATCATTTCCTCAAATAGATAGTTTTCAATTCCTAAAACTACACTGCTGTACATTTGTATAAATCTTCTATAGCTATCTTTTGCAAATCGATGGTTTGATGTTTTATTTCCCAATGCCAGCACAGTTTTATCGTTCAATCCAAGATTCAATATAGTATCCATCATGCCTGGCATAGATACTCTAGCTCCAGATCTAACTGAAACTAAAAGAGGGTTGGTTAAATCTCCAAATTTTTTTTTTGTACTTTTCTCAATATTCTTTAATTCTCTTTCAATATCTTGGGTAATTTTTTTGTTTAATTTTTTTTTACTTTTGTAAAAAATATCACAAACTTGGGTTGAAATAGTAAAACCTGGAGGAACAGGTAGGCCTAATTTACCCATTTCAGCTAGGTTAGCCCCTTTTCCACCTAAAATATATTTTTTATTTTTAATTTTTTTTACTGCTTTGTCGTTAAAGCTAAAAATCATTTTAGACATTTATGCACCTTCTAATTTCGAAAAATCTATAAAATTATTAAATGTTTTACAGAACATTTTTAATAATTCCAGACGATTATTTTTAATATCATGATTCTCATCATTTACCACCACATTATCAAAAAAACTGTCTGTATATTTTTTTATTTCAGAAAGCTGAATAAGAAGATTTTCATAGTTTTTTTCCTTCTCTTTAGCGCTAAAAGCAATACGAATTTCATTGATTTTCTCAAAAAGACTTTTTTCTTCGTCTTTTCTAAAAAGAACAGCATCGGGTTTTCCAAAAATTTCTCTTTTTTCACGCTCAAGAATGTTTGAGGCTCTTTTGTAAGAATAAATAGCATTTTTTCCAATATCTTTATTTATGTATTTGTTCATAAGAATACTTTTTTTAAAAAGATCCAAATAATTATCTCCTACATGTGAACTGAGGGAGGCTTCTATTATATCACTTTTAATATTTTTTTCTTTTAATATATTTCTCATTCTTCCTCTAAGAAAGTTCAATAATTCTTTTTCGGTATTTTGATTTTCTAATTTTACTCCTTGTTCTTGAAAAAGAATTATCGAATAATTAATAATATCACTTAATCTAATAATTAGTTTGTTTTCAATTACTGTCCTAAGTAAACCAAAAGCTGAGCGTCTCAAAGCAAATGGATCTTTAGAGCTAGTTGGTTTTTCGTTTATCAAAAAAAATCCTACTAAGCTATCTAACTTATCGATTATTGAAATTGAATAACTTATTGGTTTCTTAGGTACAGAGGAGGATACACCTATTGGAAGATAATGCTCACTTATAGAATTTGCTACATCTTCTTCAAAACCTTGCTTAAGAGCGAAATGTTTTCCCATAGTTCCTTGAAGCTCCGGATACTCTCCAACTAAATCAGAGCACAGATCTGATTTAGATATCGAAGCTGCAACTTCTAATTTTTCTTTATTTATGTTGAGTTGATCTGAAATTAAAGAAGCTAATTTTCTTAGTCTTTGAGTTTTGTCATAAATAGTACCAATTTTTTCATAATATATAATATCTTTTAACTTACCTATTTGTTTGATTAAATTTTTTGATTTGTCTTTTTCCCAAAAAAACTTTGCATCAGACAATCTTGCCTCAACAACTCTTTTGTTTCCACTCTTTATAAAGTTTTTATTGTCAGGTTTGTTTGTTATCACAAAAAAATAATTCGAGAGTTTCCCTTTGTTTTCAAATAAAGGAAAGTATCTTTGGTGGCTTTGAAGTGTAGATATAATTATCTCTTGAGGCAATTTTAAATATTCTTTGTTAAATTCTATTATTATGGCATTTGGATTTTCTACTATATTTACTACTTCCTCGAGTAACTTAGTATTAAAGTCTTCCTTAAAATTTCTTGATTTGCACAAAACTTCAAATTTTTTAACAATTATTTTCTTTCTCTCTTCTTGATTTATTATAATTTTATTATTTCTAAGCAAATTATTATATTCATTAAAATTTTTAACTTTTTTATTTTTTATAGTTAAGTCTTTTTCTATGATAACTGAGTCTGTGGATTTTAAATGACCATAAGAAAATGATAAAAGTTTTTTATTATATACAGCCAATATTGATCTCAATGGTCTACCCCATATCATGTTATTATCAGACCATTTCATTGACTTTTTCCAATTTAGTGAAGAAATTGAGTTAAGAACAATTTTTATTAATATTTCTTTAGTTGGTGTTTCTTGGATTTTAGTTTTAACGAAATAAAATCTTCCTTTATCAATCTCTTTTTCAAAAATATCTTTTTTAGTTACATTGTTAGCCCTAATAAACTTATTTAAAATATCCTCCATAACCCCAACTTTTGGGCCTTTAATTTCTTTAGATGGAATAGTAACTCTTTCAGGTAGTCCTTTTATCCAAATAGTTAATCGCGTAGGGGACGAGTAATCAAGCAAGTTATGATATTTAACATTTTCTTGATTAAGAGATTTTTCAATGAATTGTTTTAATTCTTCTCTTGCACTTATCTGTAGTTCTGGTGGTATTTCTTCGCTATAAAGCTCAAGTAAAAATTCAGACATAAATTAAACTTGTGTACTTAACCAAGTTGCTCCACAACCTTTAGCAAGTTCTCTAATTCTATTTATATATCCTGTTCTTTCAGCAACACCAATAACTCCTCTAGCATCTAATAAATTGAATAAATGGCTTGCTTTTAAACATTGATCATATGCAGGTAAAGCAAGTTTATTTTTGAGAAGTGTTGAACATTCGTTTTCGGCTATTTCAAAATTTTTTAATAAATTTTCAGTATTGGCAAATTCAAAATTATATGTTGAAAATTCTTTTTCAGCCTGTAAAAAAATCTCTCTATATTTCACTCCATCATTATTCCAGTCTAAATCAAAAACATTGTCTCTGCCTTGTACAAACATGCATAATCTTTCAAGTCCGTAAGTAAGTTCTACGGGCACTGGTTTGCATTCAAGACCTGTCATTTGTTGAAAATAGGTAAATTGTGTTATCTCCATGCCATCGCACCACACTTCCCATCCTAAGCCTGCTGCACCCAAAGTTGGGCTTTCCCAGTCATCTTCAACAAATCTTATGTCATGATTTTTTACATCTATTCCAATAGATGACAAACTTTTTAAATATGTTTGTTTAATATTTTTCGGAGATGGTTTTATTATAACTTGATATTGATAATAATGTTGAAGTCTATTAGGGTTTTTTCCATATCTTCCATCGGTAGGTCTTCTAGATGGTTGAACATAGGCTGCCTTCCAATGTTTACTCCCCAAAGATCTAAGAGTTGTTGCTGGATGAAAAGTACCAGCTCCTACTTCCATGTCGTATGGTTGTAAAATAACGCAACCATATTTTCCCCAAAATTTTTGTAGATTCATTATAATATCTTGGAAAGATAAAAATTTTTTATTTTTTTTTATTTTTGGCATTTACAAACCAAATCTTTGCCATATAGCTTTTTCTTCTAGAACATTGGCCAAATTGTCAATTTGATTATTAATGGAAGAAGAAAGTTTCTTAGCAAGAAAACTTTTAGGTTTTTCAAATTTTTTAACAATAATATTTTTTCCAAATTTTTCTTTAAGTATCTGGTCAACATTTCCTATCCCATCAATTAAACCTAACTTTAAAGCAGTTTCACCTGACCAAAATTCTCCGGTAAATACATTGTTTTTTTCTGGATCTTTTAATTTTTTTCCCCTGCTGCTTTCAACAATTTTTATAAAATGCCCATGTAATTCAAGCTGTAGTTTTTTTAATCTTTCAACATCTTCTTCTTTTTCTTCAACAAATGGATCTAATGTGCTTTTATTTTTACCAGCAGTGTAAATTCTTCTTTCCACCCCAATTTTTTTAATCATTTCCTTGAAACCAAAAGAAGCGGTAATTACTCCAATTGAACCTATAATTGAACTTGAATTCGCATAAATTTCATCTCCTGCACATGCAATAAAATAACCACCAGAAGCCGCAACATCTTCAGCAAATATTATTACTTTTGTTTTATTCTCTTCTGCTAACTGCCTAATGTAACTATAAATTAAGTGAGATTGTACTGGTGATCCTCCAGGTGAATTTATTGAGATTGCAACATGTTTAGGTTTTTTAAAAGAAAAAGCTTTTTTTAAAATTTCTTGTTGACCTGACAGATCTATCCCTTGTTTGAATCTGCCTGCTGATCCAATAATACCAGTTAGCCTTACATGAGGTATTATTTTCTTTTTTTTGAAAATCCAAAACATATTTAAAGATTTAAACTTAATACTTATATCAGTAGTAAATTCAAATTTTAATTATTTTATATGCTACTCTCAGTTGAATCATAGGTGCGTCACTTGTGATTAAATTAAAAAATTTATTATTAAAAAAAATAAATTAGAATGATTTTATGGGATCTGTAATACCACTAAAAAAATCTGTCAACTCGGCTTATCTAGAATTAAAAAATTTGGTCGGTAATAAGCTAACAAAGGTTGAAGATTTAATTGAGTTAAAACTTAAAAGTAAAGTCGATCTAATCAATAAAATGAGTATTCACCATTTTGACTCAGGTGGAAAAAGATTAAGAGCAATGCTTACATTGGGTTCTGCTAGATTAGCAGGATATGAGCTAGGTAATAGAGATATAAATTTAGCTGCATGTGTTGAGTTGATTCACTCCGCTACTTTACTTCATGATGATGTCATAGATGAAAGCGATCTTAGACGAGGGTTAAAAACGACAAACTCGATTTGGGGAAATCAATCATCAATATTAGTTGGTGACTATCTGTTAAGTAGATGTTTTGAAATAATGGTTGATGATGGGGACCTTGAGATTTTAAAATTGTTATCCTCTACCTCAGCTAAAATCGCCCAAGGTGAAGTATTGCAACTTCAACATAAAGGAGAAGCAGATCTTTTAGAAGAAACTTATATTAAAATAATAAATTTAAAAACTGCATCTTTATTTTCTGCTGCTACTAGAACTGGTGCTTGCCTAGCAAATAGTGGTGAAAAAGAAAAAGAGGCTTTAGAGTCTTATGGAAAAAATCTTGGTTTGGCTTTTCAAATTGCTGATGATGCTTTAGATTATTATTCAAAAGAAATTGTATTTGGAAAAGAAATTGGAAAAGATTTTTATGAAGGCAAAACTACTTTACCCTTAATTATAATTTTTCAAAAAGCAAACTCTGAAGAAAGAAGTTTTCTCAAAGATATATTTAAAAAAGAAAAAAGAAATGAAGATGACTTTAGTGAAACTTTAGCTTTAATAAATAAGTATAAAGCTGTTCAAGAAAGTCTTAGAAGAGCAGAATATTTTGTTAATGTGTCAAAAAACGCGCTAGGAATATTTAATAATAGTTTAGATAAAACTGTTCTTCAAAATTTAACTGGATTTAGTTTAAATAGAAACTTTTAAGGGTATAAAAGCTCTTTAAGCCATTTACCATTTTTATATTTATAGTTTAATCTTTCATGAACTCTGCCTTCTACATCAACCCAAAATTCAATTTCGCTAGGTAGAACTCTCCATCCTGACCAATATTCAGGTCTAGGTACATTATTTTGGTCTGGATATTTTTTTTCTAACTCTTTAATTTTTTTTAAAAAATTTTCTCTGTTATCCATAATTTTTGATTGGGAGGATGCCCAAGCACCAATCTTATTTTTATAAGGTCTAGAATTAAAATAACTATCGGCTTCTTTGTCTGTAACTTTTTCTACCTTACCAGTAATCCTGATCTGTCTTCGTAAGCTTTTCCAATGAAAACACATTGACGCATTTTTATTATCTTTTAAATCTTCACTTTTTTTACTATTGAAATTTGTATAAAAAACAAAACCCTTATCACTTAAATCTTTCAATAACACCATTCTGACGCTAGGCTGGTTTGTGTTGTTTGCAGTAGCTAGAGCTAGTGCATTTGGATCGTTTATCTCACTTTCTTTGGCTTTAGCAAACCATTTTCTAAATAAATCAATAGGATTCTCTACATCTTCAAAACATGCATCTAAGCCTAATGAATTTTTGCCATTTTTTTGATTCATATATTCTTTAAAATAATCTATACATTAATTAGCTATGTCTTTTAATACTTTTGGTAAAATATTTAGATTTACAACATGGGGCGAGTCTCATGGTCCTGCTATAGGTTGTGTAATTGACGGGTGTCCTCCAAATATATCGATATCGGAGAAAGATATCCAAAAAGACATGGATAAAAGACGTCCTGGACAGTCTAAATTTACCACTCAAAGAAAAGAGTCAGATAAAGTAATTATATTGTCAGGTGTGTTTCAAGGAAAAAGCACTGGAACGCCGATATCCATCATTATTTATAATGAGGACAAAAGATCAAGAGATTATGAGTCAATAAAAAATAAATTTAGACCTGGTCATGCAGATTTCACTTATTTAAAAAAATATGGAATAAGAGATTTCAGAGGTGGTGGACGCCAATCTGCCAGAGAAACAGCCTGCAGAGTTGCTGCAGGAGCGATAGCTAAAATAGTTTTAAAAAAATTAATAGGTTCAAAATTTAAAATTATTGGAGCTGTAACTCAACTTGGTTTAATGTCTTGTGATAAAGAAAATTGGAAAGACTCTGAAGTAAGGAAAAACCCATTTTTTTGCCCAGACAAAAAATCTGTAAAACTTTGGGAAAAATATTTATTAGCAGTTAGAAAAGCTGGTTCATCATGCGGAGCAATTATTGAGTTAAGAGCTTCAGGAGTTCCTGTGGGTTTAGGAGCGCCTATTTATTCTAAACTTGATAGTGATATTTCTGCTGCATTGATGAGTATTAATGCCGTCAAGGGAGTAAATATTGGATCAGGAATGAATTCAGCATTCTTAGCAGGAGAAGAAAATGATGAAATAAGAATTAAATCTGGAAAAATAAAATTTAAATCTAATAATGCAGGTGGTATTTTGGGGGGTATTTCTTCAGGTCAAAATATTGTTGCATCTTTTGCTGTAAAACCAACTTCTTCAATTTTAACTAGTAGAGAAACCATTGATAAAAAAGGAAAAAATACTAAAATATCTGTAAAAGGTCGTCACGATCCTTGTGTAGGTATTAGAGCTGTTCCAATTGGTGAGGCGATGTTATCTTGTGTTTTATTAGACCACTACCTAATGAATAAAGCTCAGTGCGGGTAGTTATAGAATTTTGTTTTTTGCTAAAACAATATTAGATCTAAGAGTGTCTTCAATTTTATTTGCTATAGATTGACTGTCTAAACCAGCTGTTAAATACATTTTTTCTGGGCTGTCTTGATCAATAAAAATATCAGGTAAAATCATAGATCTAAATTTTAAACCTTTATCAAAGACACCTCTTTCGGACAAAAGTTGCATAACATGCGAACCAAACCCTCCTATCGATCCTTCTTCTATAGATATAACTACTTCATGATTTGTAGCAATTTCCATAATTAATTTTTCATCTAAAGGTTTTGCAAACCTCGCGTCCACTATTGTTATATCAATACCTTTTTTAGATAAAATTTCTGATGCTTTTTTACACTCTTCTAATCTAGCTCCAAAATTGAGTATTGCAGCTTTTTTTCCTGACTTAATTAATCTTCCTTTTCCAATATTTAATGTTTCTTTAATACCAGGTATTTCTACACCAATACCATTTCCTCTAGGATATCTAAATGCAGAGGGTCTATCATTGATATTAACAGAAGTATTAATCATTTTAACCAACTCTGACTCATCGCTTGCAGCCATAATAATAAAATTGGGTAAAGTTGAAAGATAAGTTATATCAAAAGATCCAGCGTGAGTTGGTCCGTCAGCCCCTACTAGTCCTGCTCTATCAATTGCAAATCTAACAGGTAAAGACTGAATAGCTACATCGTGAATTACTTGATCATAGGCTCTTTGTAAAAAAGTAGAGTATATTGCTGCAAAAGGCTTGTATCCTTCTGTAGCTAGACCAGCAGCGAAAGTGACGGCATGCTGTTCTGCAATACCTACATCAAACATTCTTTCAGGAAATTTTTTTTCAAATAAATTCATCCCTGTTCCCGATGGCATAGCACCAGTAATTCCAACAATTTTAGTATCATTTTCTGCATGTTTTATAAGAGTTTCTGCAAAAACTTTTGTATAGGAAGGTACATTAGATTTGCTTTTTTTTTGTTCTCCAGTAATTACATTAAATTTTGAAACTCCATGGTACTTGTCCCCAGATTCTTCTGCAGGTTTATAACCTTTTCCTTTTTTAGTAATTGTATGAATAAGTATAGGGCCATCATATTTTGAATTTTTAACATTTTCAAATATTGTAGTTAAATTATTTACATCGTGCCCATCTACAGGGCCGATATAATAAAAACCTAATTCACTAAACAAGGTTCCTCCAGTTACCAATCCTCTTAATATATCCTCTGCTTTTCCCGCTTTTTCACTAAATCTTTTTGAGAAGGCTGAGATAATTAATTTTATTGTTTCTCTTAAGCTAAAATAAATTTTACCTGAAAGAAGCTTAGTAAGATATTTACTCATAGCACCTACAGGTCTAGCAATTGACATATCGTTGTCATTTAAAACAACTATGATTTTAGATTTTAATGCTCCAGCATTATTCATTGCCTCATAGGCCATACCTGCACTCATCGCTCCATCTCCTATTACAGCTATTACATTATTACTGTCATTGGATAATTTTTTTGCTACAGCCATTCCAAGAGTAGATGAAATTGAAGTTGAGCTATGTGCCGCACCGAAAGGATCATACTCACTTTCTGTTCTTTTTGTAAATCCAGATAACCCTCCTCCTTGTCTTAAAGTTTTAATTCTATCTTTTCTACCTGTAATAATTTTATGTGGGTATGTTTGGTGACTCACATCCCAAACTAATTTATCTTTTGGTGTATTAAAAACATAATGAAGTGCAATAGTAAGCTCAACAACACCCAGACCGGCACCCAGATGACCTCCTGTTTCTGAAACAGCATCGATTAGTTCTGATCTTAATTCATCAGAAACTTTTTTAAGTTGATCTTTTTTTAATTTTCTCAGATCAGAAGGATAGTTTATTTTATCTAATAGTTTCTCAGACATTAAAAATTTCTCTTCATTATAAACTCTACAGTGTTAATTAAGTCTTCTGCTTTTTTTCCATGTTTTGAAAGTTTTCTCAATATATTTTTTCTTAAATTATTTGCAAAAATTTGGGCGTTTTTATAACCAATGAGGCTGATTAAAGTAGATTTTCCCTTTTTTTTATCTTTTTTAATAGGTTTTCCAGCTAATTTTTTTGATCCTTTTACATCTATAAAGTCGTCAGCTAATTGAAATAACAATCCGATTTCTTCGCCTAATTTACTTAAAAATTTTTTTTCTTTAACATTTCTTTTAGCAACTACCCCTACTGAGAAACAACAAAAATTGAATAATTTTCCTGTTTTATTTCTTTGCATATCTATTATTTGATTAAAATTTCTTTTTTTATTTTCATAACTTAAATCAAGTTCTTGACCTCCAGCAATCCCAGTATGACCAGAGCAAATGGCTAATTTTCTTATAAGTTCAATCTTTAATTTGTTATCAATAAGATAATTCGAGTCTGCTATCATTTCAAAAGCTAAAGTTAATAAAGAGTTTCCTGCCAGAACAGCTGTAGACTCTCCAAATTTTATATGTGTAGATGGCTTACCCCTCCTTATTTTGTCATTATCCATACATGGTAAATCATCATGTATTAAAGAGTACGAATGTATACTTTCTACCGCACCACAAATATTTATAAGTTTTTTTGGATTAAGATTAAATAATCTTCCGGTGTTTAGTATAACAGAGGATCTTATTTTTTTTCCACCAGACAATGTTCCATATTTCATAGATTTTATAAGTCTACTTTTTTTTTGTTTTTTAAAATATCTTTTTAAAAAATTATCTATTTTTTTTGCATTTAAAAATAATTTTCTTTTTGCAGTCATTTTTTTAATTTTTTTCTTTTTAACAATTTCTTTGAATTAGATATTTTTTTTAATTCGTCTTTATATAATGAGTCAATATAAGCATTTAACTTTATTAATTTTTGATAGTCTTTGTTGTAATCTTCTAAAACTGCATCATTTTTTTCTAATTTATTAAGAATATCATTAATTTCGTCCTTGGCTTCTTTTATTGATTTACTTTTTATATTAGGTGGAATATTTTTCATTTTCATAAAAAATTATAATAATCTTAATATGAAAAATATCTATAAAAATTCGCTACAAAATTTGAATAAAGCAAAAAAAATTTTAAATAAAAACGACATTATTGCGGTTCCTACAGAGACAGTTTATGGCTTAGCTGGTAATGCTTACTCTAATGTCTCTATAAAAAAAATTTACAAACTTAAAAAAAGACCAAAAAAAAATCCCCTAATTATTCATTATCATAACCTTAATAATTTAAAAAATGATGCTTGTTTTAATAAAGAATTTTTAAAACTTTACAAAAGACTTTCACCTGGGCCAATAACATATATTTTAAAAAAAAAGAAACAATCAAAAATTTCTCCTCTTGCTACTGGAAATCTTAAAACTATTGCAGTTAGATTTCCTAACAATAATATTATTAAAAAGTTGTTAAAAAATCTTAACTATCCTCTTTCTATCCCGAGCGCAAACATATCAACAAATGTTAGTCCAGTTAAAGCTGAAGATGTAAAAGACGAATTTGGAAAAAAAATTAAGTTTATTTTAGATGGCGGGAGATCAAAGATTGGGTTGGAGTCAACAGTAATCAATCTCTTTGGGAAATTAAAAATATTGCGACCAGGAGCTATAAGCTCAAATGAAATTAGTAAAATATTAAAAAAAAGAATATCTTTAGCAAAAAAATTTAAAAAAATTAATTCCCCTGGGTTAATGAAAAAACATTATTCTCCTGGTATTCCAATAAAACTAAACTGTAAAGTACCAGAACGAAATGCCGCATTTATAGTTTTTGGAAAAAGTTACAAAAAAGGAAAAGATATATTTAATTTAAGTAAAAATGGAAATTTAAATGAAGCTGCTAAAAATTTGTATAAAACTTTGAGAAATATTAAAAATTTAAAATATAAAAAAATAAATATCATAAAAATTCCAAATTATGGTTTGGGAGTAGCTATAAATGATAGAATAAAAAAAGCTTCAAACTAATAAATGTATTTTCAAGTTAAAAACCTTACAAAAAAATTCAAAAACAGTTTAGCTGTAAATAAAATAAATTTTGAAATTCCAAAAAATAAGACCGTTGGTTTGCTCGGCCCTAATGGATGTGGAAAAACAACAACTATAGGTATGATGCTTGGTTTAATAAAACCTACAGAAGGAGAAATAATTTTTAATAATAAAAACTTACAAAAAACTGACAGGGTAGAAGTTTTAAGTAAAATGAATTTTGCCTCACCATATATTGAACTTCCAAAAAAATTAACTGTAAGACAAAATTTAGAAATTTATGGAAGACTCTATGATGTAAAAAATTTAAATAATAAAATTTATGAATTGTCGGCAGATCTAAATTTGAAACAGTTTTTAAACAAGAAAACTGGAGAATTGTCTTCAGGACAAAAAAATAGAGTATCGTTAGCAAAGTCTATAATTAACAATCCAGAAATTCTCTTTTTGGATGAGCCTACAGCTAGTTTAGATCCAGATATTGGAGATTATGTTAGAACTTACATACAATCTTATAAAAAAAGAAACAGTGTTACAATCTTACTTGCTTCTCACAATATGTCTGAAGTTGAAAAACTTTGTGACAGTATAATTATGATGAAAAATGGAAAAATAATAGATAAAGGAACTTGTGAGGAAATAATTGCAAAACATGGAAGAAGTAATCTTGAGGAAACTTTTTTAAAATTAGCTAGGAGTAAAAATGAGATTTAACCAGATTTATGCACTTAGTTTGAGACATATCTTTTTAATTTCTAGTTCTTTACCTAGGATAATAGATTTAATTTACTGGCCAACAGTTCAAATTTTTTTATGGGGTTTTATATCAAAATTTTTTACTATGAGTTCTTCATATTATAGTAACACAGTTGGAATTATTTTAACTGCTGCAATACTTTACGACTTTCTATTTAGAGCTAGTATAAGTTATAATATGATGTTTTTAGAAGAAATTTGGAGTAGAAATTTTACAAATTTATTTATTGCCCCTATAAAAATAGCAGAAATTATTACATCTTTGACTTTGACAGCTATTTTAAGGACTCTTATAGGTTTAGTGCCTGCTGCGATCTTGGCTATTCCCCTTTTTGGAGTTTCTATTTTTAAATTAGGTATTCCATTATTTTTTTTATTGTTAAGTTTATATATCTTTGGAGTTACTTTAGGATTATTAGTAACTTCAGGACTTTTAAGATACGGTCCATCATTTGAAAATATCGCTTGGGCTAGTTTATTTTTTTTAGCTCCTCTAGGATGTATCTACTATCCTATAGAGATATTACCTTACAGCCTGCAATTAGTTGCTAAAGCTCTACCTCTTGTACATATTTTTGAAGAAATGCGTAATATCTTGTTAAATAATAGTGTAAGTTTATTTGAAATAGCTAAATCAATTGCTATTTCACTAGTATATTTTGCTATCGGAGTTATAGTTTTTTATCTAGCTTATTTTAGTGCAAAGAATAAAGGCACATTAATTAATATGGGTGAATAAAAAATGTTAAAAAAAATTAAAGAAATAAAAAAAACTGAAAATTCACCTAAAGTAATTAAAAACTTATACAGCGAAAAAGAAATACAAGAATTCCTTGAGCTGTATAAAAATTTGCCAATTACAGTTCACAATAAAAAGCAAAATGTTATTAAAAAAAGATGGTTACAAGGCTACAACGAGAAACTAGAAAAATTATTTTGTGAAAAATTAAAAAATGAAATTGGAGATTTTAAGATGGATAATCTTAAATCAGATGATGGTAAAGATATTTATGGTCTAATACAAGAAAGTTATGAGCCAATTGGCTTGCATGTCGACTCTGGTTTTAATTTTGAAAACCTTATTTATAAACAAAGTTTAATACCTTTGACTCCAATAGGTAGCACTATAATATTTAAAAATAGGTTTTATGGAAATTCAACAATTTTTACTTTAGATAAAAAAGAGCTAGAGAAAAAACAATTAAATTATGGACAAAACAAAAGATCATCGGAACATATAGATTTATATGGAAAAAAGCCTTTCGATAAAAAAATTCATGAAAAGTATTTAAGTCACGAAAAAATTGAAAATTTAGCAGGTCTTGAAGTTGATTTTATATTTGAATGGGAAATTGGATCAATGTTAATTTTTGACAGAACTCAACTACATTGTTCGTCTTCAAATATTCAAGGAAAAAAGATTGGACTAACTACGTTCACTAAAAAATAGAAAATTTTATGAGATTTATCCTATCTATTTTATTCAAAATTTTTCATACATTAAAAATAAATTCTAGAGTTATAAATTTTTTAAATAATAAAAGATATAATGCTAATGATGGTTATAATTTTCAAAATAAAATTGAAAAACTTTTAATAGATAAAAAATTAATTGCCCTGGATATTGGGTCGCAAGGTGGTTTTAATTCAGATAATTTTTTTTCAAAAGATTATAATAAGTATTTTAAAGCTGTTTTAGTTGACCCTTTGCAATCTTCTAAAAGGGGGGAAAATAATGAAAATTTTATAAATAAAGGTTTATGGAGTTCAAAAACAAAAAAAAAACTTTATATTTTAGGTAAACGTCCAGAAAGTTCTTCTCTTTATGAGCCTGATAGCAGATTATTAAATATTCATGATTTTAAAAAAAAAGATTATCATCTTTTTGATGTGACTGAAACTAAGGATATAGAGTGTGATACAATTAGCTCAAGTCTAAACTCTTTTAATATAAAAGAGTTAGATTATTTAAAAATTGATACACAAGGATCAGAGTTTGAAATTATAAAAGGACTAGGAGATTTTAGACCCTTATTAATAAAGTGTGAGGTTCAAATTCATTCTATGTATAAAAATGTTCCAAGCTGGAATCAACTTTTAGATTTGTTATATGAATTAAACTATATGGTAATTGATTGGAAAACTATTGGTTTCCATTCAACAAGATCTCCTGTTGAGGCAGATATGATATTTATTCCAGATTTTAAAAAAGAAAGTGGAAAAAAATTAATTTTAAATAAACAAAAAGAATTTATAAGCCTTATGTTAATTTCTGGTCAAATAAAAATTTTACAAAAAATTTCAGAAAATATTAATTTAGAACACTCAGAATATTTTATGAAAATTAAAGATAGATACTTCTTTTAGAGATATGGCAATTTATGACTGTTTTCAATACTTTAATGAGGATCACATTGTTGATCTAAGATTTAATATTTTAAAAGACAGTGTGGATTTTTTTGTAATAGTTGAATCTACAATAAACCACCAAGGTGAGAGAAAAAAATTACATTTTGATATAAATAAATATAAAAGTTTAAAAAAAAAAATAATCTACATTGTTGTTGACGATACACCAAAAGAAATAATTAAATCTCACAAAGGTGGTGAGTCATTAGTAGAACAACATCAAAGAAATTCTATATTAAAGGGGCTAAAAAAATGTGATGATAACGATTTAATTATTTTATCAGATGTTGATGAAATCCCTGATTTGAATAAATTGAAAATATTTGATAAAAATAATTATGCAGTTTTTTCTCAAAAAATGTTTATGTATAAATTAAATCTTTTAAACATGAGCGAGGATAATTGGCATGGTTCAAAAATTTGTTTAAAGAAAAATTTGAAGTCTCCACAGTGGTTAAGAAATTTAAAGTTTAAAAAATACCCTTTTTGGAGGATTGATAAACCTAAAAATTTACAAATAATTGAAAATGGTGGATGGCATTTTTCTTATTTACAAAAAGCAGAAAATATTTCGAAAAAAATTAAATCTTTTTCTCATGGTGAATTTAATAAAGATCATATTATTAATGAAGAAAATATAAGAACAAAAATAGAAAAGGGAGAAGATATTTTTGAGAGAGAGCATAAAATAAAAAAAATTGAAATGGACTCAAGCTTTCCAGAATATATTCTAAAAAACAAAGATAAATTAAAAGATTGGATAGTGTAGTTTTGGTGCGTCCGGAAGGATTTGAACCCTCAACCTTCTGATCCGAAGTCAGACGCTCTATCCAGTTGAGCTACGAACGCAAATGAATATAATCTAAATGAAATGAATAATAACACAATCAAATTTTTATCAACCAAAAAAGATGTAGGCAGCAGACTAGACATATTATTGGCAAAAAAAATTACGAATTTGACACGTTCTAACTTAAAAAAAATAATAGAGCTAAGAAAAGTTAGGATTAATAACTCCATAGTTTCTGCTCCTTCAAAGAAGATTAGATTAAATGAATCAATAATAGTGAATTTAGAACAAGAAAAAGAAACTAAAATCAAACCTGCTAAAATAAAACTCGATACAGTTTATGAAGACAGAGATATTATTGTGATCAATAAACCTGCTGGAATGGTTGTTCACCCTGGTGCTGGTAATTTTGAAAATACATTAGTTAATGCTTTAGTTTTTAAATATAAAAAAGATTTATCAGATATTAATGGCAAACTTAGGCCGGGAATAGTTCATAGAATTGATAAAGAAACTTCTGGTTTATTAGTAGTAGCCAAAAACAATTTAGCTCATTTTGAATTAGGAAAACAATTTAGCGAACACTCAATTAAAAGAAAGTATCTTGCTTTAGTTTGGGGTGTTCTTAGACCTTTAAAAGGTAAAATTCAAACATTAATTTCAAGAAGTAAAAAAAATCGTCAACTAATGTCTGTTAGCGATATTAATGGAAAAAAAGCTATAACAAATTATAACACGATAAAAATTTTTAATATTAAAAATATTCCAAAAATTAGTTTAATTGAATGTGAGCTACAAACTGGTAGAACACATCAAATAAGAGTACATATGTCATTTAAGGGCAATCCATTGCTTGGGGATAAACAGTATGGGAAAAAAAATTTAAAGTTCAAAAGAATAAATAAAGATTTTGAAAAAAAATTAGCATCTTTAAACAGACAAGCTTTACATGCAAAGAGTTTAGGTTTTTATCATCCAAAAAATAATAAATTGATGAATTTTGACTGTAATCTTCCTAAAGACTATAAAAAATTGTTAGATTTACTCGATAAACTTAACAATTGAAAAATAACATTTTAATATATAAATAGACACCGTTATGGGAAAAAAAACAGAAATAAAAAACCTACCAACTCCTGGTTCTGGAGGTCTGTCTATTTATTTAGCCCAAATTAAAAAATTTCCAATGCTTGATGCTGAAGAGGAGTATATGCTGGCAAAAAATTGGAAAGAAAGAGGAAATTTAAAGTCTGCTCATAAACTTGTAACAAGTCACCTAAGATTAGTAGCCAAAATTGCCATGGGATATAGAGGATATGGTTTACCTGTTGGTGAATTAATTTCTGAGGGCAATATTGGGTTGATGCAAGCAGTAAAAAAATTTGACCCTGATAAAGGTTTTAGATTAGCAACTTATGCGATGTGGTGGATCAAAGCATCAATACAAGAATATGTTTTAAGATCTTGGAGTTTAGTTAAAATGGGTACAACAACTGCTCAAAAAAAACTTTTTTTTAATTTAAATAAACTTAAAAATCAAATTGCTCCAAACCAAGAAGGTGATTTAAAAAGTGAGCAGGTTAAAGAGATATCAAAAAGACTAGATGTTAACTCAGAGGAAGTAGTTAATATGAATAGAAGAATGATGGGTCATGAAAAATCTCTTAATGATCCAATTAAATCTGGTGAGACTGATGAGTGGCAGGATTGGTTGGTTGACGACCAAATGGATCAAGAATTAGCAATATCTCAAAAGCAAGAATTTGATGATAAAAAAGATTTGCTTTATAATTCTATTAAAATTTTAAATGAAAGAGAAAAAGAAATACTTGAAGCTAGACGTTTAACAGAAAACCCAAAAACCTTGGATGAATTGAGTAAAAAATATAAAATTAGCAGAGAAAGAATAAGACAAATTGAAACTAAAGCTTTTGAGAAACTCCAAAAGTCCATGATTAATTCAACTAAATCAAAAAATCTCCTCCCATCAAAATAAATTTAATTAGCAAAAGGATCCTGGATCAAAATTGTATCTTGTCTCTCTGGGCTTGTAGAAACACATGAAATTTTAGCTCCTACAAAATCCTCAATAGCAAAAATATAGTTTTGAGCATTATCGGGTAAATCTTTTATATTTCTTATCCCTTTAGTTGAACTTTTCCATCCTGGAAAAGTTTTATAAACAGGTTTTATATCTTCTTGATCTTTAGATGAGGCGGGCAAATAATCAATGGTTTTACCTTTTAGTTCATAATTTATGCATATTTTAATTTCATCAAGTTCATCTAAAACATCTAATTTAGTTAAAGCTATTCCTTTTATGCCTGCAATTTTAATTGTTTGACGAACAAGAACTCCATCAAACCAACCACATCTTCTTTTTCTACTAGTTACTGTCCCAAACTCTTTTCCTTTAATACCTAACAATTCCCCTGTTTTATCCTTTAACTCTGTTGGAAAAGGCCCTTCTCCCACTCTAGTAGTGTATGCTTTAGTAATGCCTAAAATATAATCTATAGTATCTGGCCCACATCCTGAACCAGTAGCAGCAGATGAAGCTACAGTGTTAGAAGATGTTACAAACGGATAAGTGCCATGATCCACATCTAGTAAAATACCTTGTGCTCCCTCAAACAATATTTTTTTTCTTTTTGATTTAAACTCATATATCCTTTTCCAAACTGGCTGAGAAAATTTTAATATTTCTGGAGCTATTTTTAACAAATCTTTAACGAGATCATCTTTTTTGAAAAGAGTCTTTCCTAGACCTTTTCTTATTGCATTGTGATGTATTAGAATATTTTCTAACTTTTCGCTTAAATTTTTTTCTGAATTTAAATCCATAACCCTAATCGATCTTCTACCGATTTTATCTTCATATGCTGGACCTATTCCTCTTCTTGTCGTTCCAATCTTTTCCTTTCCAGCAGAATCCTCTCTAATCTCATCTAATTGTTTGTGGAAAGGCAGAATAAGGGTAGCAGAGTCAGAAAGAATTAAGTTATTTTCATTAATTTTTATACCTTTAGATTTAATTTCATTAATTTCATCAAGTAATGCCCATGGATCTACCACAACACCATTTCCAATTATTGATACTTTTTTTTCCCTTACTATCCCGGAAGGTAATAATCTTAACTTATAAGTAACTCCGTCGATAACTAAAGTGTGGCCGGCATTATGACCTCCTTGAAAACGAACTACGATATCAGCTTCATTTGAAAGCCAGTCGACAATTTTTCCTTTGCCTTCATCTCCCCATTGCGAACCAACAACTACAACATTTTTCATTATCTAAATTTCCTATTTAATTTAATAGAGTTCAAATGATTAATTGGTCCATGGCCTTTTCCATAATTAAGATTAGATCGTATAGATTGATTAACATATTTAATTCCAAGCTCACAGGATTTATTTAATGTTTTTCCACATGCAAAAAAAGTTACTATAGCTGTAGATAAAGTGCATCCTGTTCCATGGGTATTTTTAGTTTTGATTTTTTTATTTTTGAAAATTATTATTTTTTTTTTACTTATAAATACATCGTTCATGGTTTTGGTATTTCTATGCCCCCCTTTTACTAAAACATTTTTAGCTCCTAATTTGAGTAAAATTTTAGCAGCATTTATCATATCTTTTAGAGTTTTAATTTTTGTTTTTGTCAAAATTTCTGCTTCTGGAATATTTGGTGTTATCAAATGAGCTTTTACAATTAATTTTTTTCTTAAAGTCTCAATTGCTTTTTCGTTTATCAATTTAAATCCTCCTTTGGCAATCATAACAGGGTCTAAAATAATTTTTTTAGTCTTAATCCCTCTCAAAGATTTTAAAACAGACAAAATTACTTTAGATGAATGTAGCATACCAATCTTAATAGCATCTGGTTTTATGTCTTTGGATGTAAATATAATTTGTTTTTCTATCTCTTTTGGATTTATAGGAACAACAGAGTTTACACCCGTTGTATTCTGAGCTGTGATAGCAGTAACAGCGGTCATAGCATATCCTCCTAATGCTGTAACTGTTTTAATATCAGCTTGAATACCAGCTCCTCCAGAAGAGTCTGATCCTGCAATTATTAAAATTTTAGACTTGGGTTTCAATTTATTTTATTGATCTCTTGATTATTTTTATACACTTTAATATTAAACTCTTATCATATGACTCAGCCATAATCCTAATTTTTGGCTCAGTTCCAGATTTTCTAACTAAAATTCTTCCATTTTTGTCCATGAGTTTATTAGCTTGTTTGATTGCATTTTTACATTTAGATTTACTTATTATGCTTTTGTCTTTGACAGTGATGTTCTCTAAAATTTGAGGCAGCGGTTTAAAAACATTTAATAGTTTGCTAGCTTTTTTTCCTTTTCTTAAAGAAAATAAAACCTCTAATGCTACAAGCAAACCATCACCTGTTGTTGCAAATTTTCCTAAAATTATGTGGCCAGACTGCTCTCCCCCTAGATTGAAGTTTAATTTTTTCATTTTTTCCTTAACATATCTATCGCCTACCTTAGATCTAGAAAATCTTATTTTTTCGTTTTTTAAAAATTTTTCTAAGCCATAATTTGACATCAATGTTCCAATGACTCCTCCTTTTAAAATTTTTTTTGATTTCCATCTTTTGGCTAGCATGGCTATAATCTGATCTCCGTTCACAATTTTTCCTTTTTCATCGCACATAATTATTCTATCTGCATCACCATCAAAGGAAATACCAACATGTGCTTTGAATTTTTTTACAGCAGATTTAATTTTGGATGGATAGGTTGATCCACATTTTTCATTTATATTAAAACCATCTGGTTTTACACCAATAGATACGACTTTTGCCCCAAGTTCTCTCAGTAGTTTTGGGGCAGCCTTATAACAAGCTCCATTAGCACAATCTAAAACTATTTTAGTTCCTTTTAAATGGAAATTTTTTGGAAAATTGTTTTTTAATATTTTTATATACTTATCATTTCCATTTTCCAACCTTTTAACTCTTCCCAATAATTTTGGATTAGTGAGTTGTTTGGTATTTTTTGCGTCTATTAACTTTTCAATTTTTTTTTCTATTTTGTCAGATAATTTCATTCCGTCTGGACCGAATAATTTTAAACCGTTATCGTAATAAGGATTATGAGATGCTGTAATCATAATGCCCATGTTAGCTCTCATAGATTTCGTTAACATAGCAAGTCCATTTGTTGGCAAAGGTCCTAAAGTAAAAACATGCATTCCTCCAGAAACTAAACCTGACACCAAAGCAGGTTCCAAGGTATATCCTGACAACCTAGTATCTTTTGCTATGATAGCAATCTGTTTAGATTTTTTTTGATTTTTAAAATAAGTACCAGATGCCAGACCAAATTTGAAAAATTTTTCTCCGGTTATGTTTCCTTGATTTACAGTTCCTCTTATTCCGTCTGTTCCAAAATATTTATTTTTCATTAATTTAATAATATTTTTTCAAATACCAAAATACCTTGCTTTACTTCATTAACATTATGAACTCTGAATATTTGCACTCCTTGAGATAATAAAAATAAGATAGATGCTAATGTTCCACCTATTCTCTCTTTATTATCATACTTTCCAGATATTTGACCGATAAATCTCTTTCTTGAAGTTCCAATCAAAATAGGAAAACCCAGACTATGAAACAAAGATATTTTAGAAATTAAAGTCAAATTATGTTTCAAATTTTTACCAAAACCAATACCCGGGTCTAAAATTATTTTTTTATTATCTGATTCATTAATATGTTTTTCAAAAAAATCATAGACATCCAATAGAACATTTTTATATTTTGGATTTTTTTGCATAGTTTTTGGTGTACCAAGCATGTGATGAACAACCTTAGAAATATTGTATTTTTTTAGTTTTGATAATGAATTTTTGTCATAAGAAAAACCTGAAACATCATTAATTAAATCTACACCGAAATTAATTCCTTTTATCATAATTTCTGATTTTCTTGTATCAATAGAAAGAGAGACATTTTTATAGTTTTTTTTAAAATTTCTAATTACATGCTCTATTCTTTTCCATTCAGTTTTTACTGGAATAGTTTTTGAACCCGGTCTAGTAGATTCGCCTCCGACATCAATAATATTTGCTCCAGAATTTATCATTTTATAAATCTGATTTTTTGATTTTCTTTTATTGTTAAATTTTCCACCGTCTGAAAAACTATCTGGGGTTAAATTTAATATCCCCATAATAGAAGGTTGATTAAAACTTATTTTTTTTAAAAAATTTTTTCTTTTTGAAATTATTTTTTTTAAATCTTTTTTTACTTTTTTTTTAGGCAAAGAACTTAAAAAGTTAACTTTTTTAACGCTAATTGTTTTAGATAAAATTTTGTTATTTTTTCTGTGAAAAATTTCAATCTTATCAAAAGCAATGCTATTGTTGCCACATAAAGGTAGGGCTAATTTTTTCTTTATTAAAGTTTTTGCATTGTTTCCATAATAAAAATTACACGCTCTTGTGTAATATTTATTCATTAATTTGCTTTTAAACTGCTGGTTTGGGTTTAAGACCTAATGAGTCTAAAGCGGAAGTTTCTTTATCATCTGACTCTTTATCGTCTTTGAAAGATCTAGTAGGTTTGATGTCTTTTAATATTAAATCTCTTATTTCATCACCTGATAGTGTTTCATAAACTAAAAGGGCTTTGGCAAGTTTGTGTAAATCGTCAATTTTTTCGGTAAGAACTTTTCTCGCTCTTTCATAACCCTTTTCTACTATTTTTTTTACTTCAGAATCTACTTTTTTTGCGGTTTCTTCAGACATATGTTGTTGTCTTGTAATCTGTCTTCCAAGAAAAACTTCGTCCTCATTTTCTCCGTAAGCTAAAGGTCCTAGTTCTTTGCTCATTCCATATCTAGTTACCATGTTTTTTGCCATCTTAGTTGCCATATCTATATCTGATGAAGCTCCTGAGGTAACTTTATCATGACCAAAAATGATTTCTTCTGCAATTCTTCCTCCCATGGCAACCGCAATGTCTGAATACATTTTTTCTCTAGTAACAGACAACTGATCTCTTTCGGGTAATCTCATCACCATACCTAAAGCTCTCCCTCTAGGAATAATAGTAGCTTTGTGAATTGGATCTGAAGCTTTTTCGTTCAGGGCCACAATTGCATGACCGCCTTCGTGGTAAGCGGTTAATTTCTTCTCATCCTCTGTCATCACCATTGATCTTCTTTCAGCACCCATCATTACTTTATCTTTAGCTTCTTCAATGTCCGACATAGTGACTACTCTTTTATTTTTCCTTGCTGCTAATAAAGCTGACTCATTAACTAGATTAGCTAAATCTGCTCCTGAAAATCCTGGAGTTCCTCTCGCAATAGTTCTTAATTTCACATCAGGCCCAGTGTTAATTTTTTTAATATGGACTTTAAGTATTGCTTCTCTTCCTATGATATCTGGATTTGGAACGACTACTTGTCTATCAAATCTTCCTGGTCTTAATAAAGCTGGATCTAAAACATCTGGTCTGTTAGTTGCAGCTATTAATATAATTCCTTCGTTTGTATCAAAACCATCCATTTCTACTAATAATTGGTTTAACGTTTGTTCTCTTTCATCATTACCTCCTCCTAACCCAGCTCCTCTACTTCTTCCAACAGCATCGATTTCGTCAACAAAAATTATACAAGGTGCATGTTTTTTACCTTGTTCAAACATATCTCTGACTCTTGATGCGCCTACACCAACAAACATTTCTACAAAATCAGAACCCGATATAGAAAAAAATGGAACATTAGCTTCGCCCGCAATCGCTCTAGCTAATAAAGTTTTACCAGTTCCCGGTGGACCTATTAATAATGCACCTTTAGGTATTTTTCCACCAAGTCTGCTAAATTTTCTAGGATCTCTTAAAAATTCAACTATTTCTTCAACTTCTTCTTTGGCTTCCTCAACTCCTG
>MDSV01073778.1_pt1 | contig 38538 bp, 29 predicted proteins | sample 810851 | NCBI WGS metagenome assembly MDSV01 (sample SAMN05326640, study PRJNA326480) | marine metagenome | isolation source: seawater | place: Atlantic Ocean: North East | collected 2012 | reverse complement strand
TTGTTCCTGATGAAAATTATTTATATAATGCATATAAACTCTGTAAAAAGTCAAATGTATTATTTATAGCAGATGAAGTTCAAACTGGAATTGGAAGAACAGGAAAACTTTTATGCTGTGATCATCACGGTTTTAAACCCGATATACTTATTTTAGGAAAAGCTCTATCAGGTGGTGTATTACCAGTTTCAGCAGTTTTGTCTTCTAATGAAATTATGTTAACTATAAAGCCAGGAGAACATGGATCTACTTTTGGAGGGAATCCACTTGGTTGTAAAGTTGCCATAGCAGCCTTAAAAGTAATTAAGGATGAGGATTTATGTAATAATGCAGAATTAATGGGTTTATTTTTTAGAAAAACAATGAATGAGTATATAAAGAAGAGTAACATTGTTAAACTAATTCGAGGAAAAGGATTGCTCAATGCAATTGTTATTAATGATAAAGAGGAAAGTGAAACAGCTTGGAATATATGTATAAAACTAAAAGAAAATGGATTATTAGCTAAGCCTACTCATGGAAATATAATTAGATTTGCTCCTCCATTAACTATTTCTAAAAATGAAATGATTAATGCTACTAATATTATTATTGATTCAATAAAAGATTTTGAATAATTAATGAAAAAAATATATTTTGATAATGCTGCTACTACTAAAATAGATTCCTCTGTTTTAACAACTATCAATAATGTAATGAAAGAAAATTATGGAAATCCCTCATCTTCCCATAGTTTTGGTAGGTCCTCCAGGACAATAATAGAAAAGGCAAGAAAATCAATTGCAAAAGAATTTTGTATTTCCTCTAGTGAAATATTTTTTACATCCGGGGGAACGGAGTCAGATAATATGGTTCTAATTTCTGCAGTAAGAGACCTTAAAATTAAAACGATAATTACTTCTAAATTAGAACACCATGCAGTTTTAAATGTTATTAAACATTTAGAAAAAACATTTTATGTTAGTGTTATTTATGTTAAGATAAATTCAGATGGTTCTGTAGATTATAATGATTTGGAACAAATTTTAGAATTAAATAAATCAAAAAAACTTGTAAGCTTAATGCATGTTAATAATGAAATAGGTTCAATTCTAGATATAAAAAGAGTAGGAGATTTATGTAAAAATCACGGTGCAATTTTTCATTCTGATACTGTTCAATCTATAGGAAGATATAAGATTGATTTATCAAAATTAGATATAGATTTTATTGTAGGTTCTGCACATAAATTTCATGGTCCTAAGGGAATAGGTTTTCTATATGTAAATAAAAAACTTAATATTGAACCTGTTTTGATTGGAGGAAGTCAAGAAAGAGGCTTGAGAGCAGGTACAGAATCTGTTCATAATATTTCTGGAATGGAGGCTGCTTTTTTATTGGCATATGAAAATCTAAATGAAGACAAGAAGCATATTTTAGGATTAAAAAAATATTTTATTGAGAAAGCTATTAGAGATATTCCAAATATAAAATTTAATGCATGTTGCGACAATATAAATTCTAATACATATACATTATTAAATGTTTGTTTACCAATTGAAAAAGAAAAATCTATATTACTAGAATTTAATTTAGATTTAAAAGGAATAGCATGTTCAAAAGGGAGTGCTTGCCAATCTGGAAGTTCAAAAGGTTCTCACGTTTTAAATGAGATTCTTAAGCCTGATGATTTAGAAAAACCATCTATTAGATTTTCTTTTTCAAAATATAATACTATTGAAGAGGTTAAAATAGTTATTGATACCATAAAAAACTTTATAGAATCTAGTTAAATTTTCTATAAAAAACACTTTTAAATATTGAAATATTTCCCACCATATCTTCTACTGTTACCTCCAATTCATTTTTAGCTTTTTTATTGTAATATTTATCAAATTCATAAAAAATTTCATTCTTTTTATATTCATATTCAAATAAAACCCAGCTTCCATTAATAGTTCCATTATATTTTTTAATTCCAGTTTCTTGGTCGCTAATTTTTATTCTTAAATATTTTTTATTAGAAATCCATTCCTCATTATTAAAATTTAAGCTTTTTATTTTTGGAGGAATTGAATCATTTTTTATAAAAAATGTTCCTAACTTTTTAGTTTTGGTTTCAAAATTATTATTTACGTTGAGATTTGATGTTACAAAAGTCTCTTGTTTATATTTACTGATATTTGCTAGGTAATTACCTTTTTTAGAATTAGAATTGGGAAAAATTATTTTAATGTTTTTAAAAACAGGAACATTGGGATTAATAATTTTTAAGGAATCTTTAGAAAAATCTACATAAAGATCAACATTTTGTAAAAATGTATTTTTTGGAATATTAATTTTTTGATTCCCATAAATGAAATTATAGTTTAAATCATTATTTATTTTTTTATTATTAATAGTCAAATTAAGGTTTTCATCTTTTTTATTTATTATTTCCATTTTATTACTATTTATTGGAATAATTATGAAGATGTTATTTTCTTCTATATCACTGATTTTAATTTTAAACTCTGAATTATTTGGTTTAATATTAATTAATCCATTATTTTCATTTTCATATAAACTCAATTTATTTCCTGAAGTTTTAAATAATTTTATTACTCTTTCTTTATTTTTAATGTAGTGTTCAAAATCAATTAGAGTATTTATTAATATTGATTCTTCAAAAAGAAAACTATTATATTTTATTGAATTAATGAATTCATTATTGTAATATGTTGAGATATTATAAACTCCATTTTTATTATTGGCTGAATCTTGTCTATCATATACATTGATACCAAAACCTGAATTTCCTTTCAAGTATATTTCAGGTGTTTTAAAAATACTATCATTAATTTTTTTTAAAAATAATTTAATTGGTTTTAAAGATTTATAATTATTAATATCTACGTTATTGTATGAGTAGACTGATTTTAATTCAGGCCTTCTAGAATCATTAACATGCATTCCAAATAGTATTGGATTTAAGGGTTTTTGATTAGAAGATTTTCTAATCTCATAATGAAGATGTGGCCCTGTAGAACTGCCAGTATTACCTGAAAATGCAATAAACTGATTTTTATCAATTGTTATTTGATTTTTTTTTAAGTATAAATCAATTTCATAAGATTTTCTATCATATTGTATTTTTTTAATATAATCTTCAATTTCTTTATTAAATTTTTTAAGGTGAGCATAAACAGTGGTAAAACCATTTGGATGATTTATATATAAGGCTTTTCCAAAACCACCGTGAGCTATTTTAATTCTACTTACATATCCTTTTGCAGAACTAATTATTCTTAAACCTTCTTTATTTTGAGTTTTAAAATCTAAGCCTGAATGAAAATGGTTAGATCTTGATTCTCCAAAATTTCCACTTAAAACTAGTGGAATTTCAACAGGTTTTGAAAAATAATCTTTGGGATATTCAATTTGAGAATTTAAAATAAATGGAAATATTAAAGTTAATGTAAGAAATAGTTTAATTATGAAAGATTTCATTTAAAAATGAATAATTATTGCAAAAATAATATTTTTAAAAATTATAATGATACTTGTTTATCAATTTAAGTAATACTAAATTTGAGTAAGATAGTATTATTTTTAATGTCAAAATCAATTGATAGTCTAGTTTTATTGGAGTCTAATGTTAAGAAATTAAAATCTTTGGTCGTAGAATTAAAAAAAGAAAATTCTTTAATTTCTAAAAATTTAAATTTAAAAGAAGAAACTCTAATTAAACAAACTACTGATTTAAGGGAATGGAAAGAAAAGTATAAATCATTAAAAATTGCAAATACTTTCTTAGGTAGTAATGATAAATCATTAACTAAGCTTAAGATTAATAAAATGATTAAAGAATTGGATAAATGTATAATGAATTTAACTTCATAGTAGTTTTAGATGCAAAAAATTAAATTAACAATTGCAAATAGAATATATCCTTTAAATGTTCCATCTGAACAGGAAGAGGGTTTAAGAACAGCATCTAAAAAAATTGATATTATGATAAAGCATTTTGAAGAGAATTATGCTGTTAAGGATAAACAAGATGTTTTGGCCATGTGCGCTTTACAGCTTGCAACCCAATCTGAACAAGAAAATATATCTGAAGAAAAAGTTAATGAAGAAGTTAGTAAACGATTGAATGATTTAAATAAATCTATTCAAGAAGCTATTGACTTTTAAAACGTTCATTTAAATAATTAATTTACTGCCTACATCAAATTTTTTGATAAACTCAACACAAATCTTTTATAAAAGGTGAGTCATTATTGTTAAAGCATGCCTTTATGGATCCTTGATCAGTATGTTAGCCTTAATCTTGTTTTAATAGGGGTTTATACAAAACATATTGATGTAGGCTTTTTTTTAAAAGAAAAAAGATGGGAACAGAAATTTTTACAATTACAAATATAATCATAACATTATCTGGAGTTTTATCTGGTTTTTTTATTTCTAAAATTTTAGATAAGTCATCCGCTTCAAGTTTGTTGTCTAATGCCAAAAATGAAGCAGATAGAATAATTAAATCTTCAGAAATTGAAGGAGAAAATTTAAAAAAAGACAAAATTTTTCAAGCAAAAGAAAAGTTTTTAGAATTAAAATCTCAACACGAAAAACATATTTTAGATCGTGAAAAGGAATTGACAGATACTCAGAAGAAAATAAAAGACAAAGAAACTCAAATTTCTAATCAACTTGAGTTGAATAAAAAAAACAATCAAAGTCTTACAGATAGAGTCAATTCCTTTAATAAAAAAATAGAATTATTTGACAAGAAAAATAACCAAATAGAAAAAATACACAAAGAACAAATCGAAAAACTTGAAAAAATTTCTAGTTTATCTGCTTCAGATGCAAAAAAAGAATTGTTAGAAACACTAGTTCAGGAGACTAAAACGGAAGCTTTAGAATTAACACAAAAGATTATTGAGGAAGCAAAATTATCTGCAAGGCAGGATGCTAAAAAAATAATAATTAATACAATTCAAAGAGTTGGTACTGAAGAAGCAATAGATAATTGTGTTTCCGTTTTTAATATAGAATCTGATGATTTAAAGGGTAGAATTATTGGAAGAGAAGGTAGAAATATTCGAGCAATAGAATCTGCTACTGGAGTTGAAATTATTGTTGACGACACACCTGAAGCAATAATTTTATCATGTTTTGATTCTGTTAGAAGAGAGATAGCAAGATTATCACTTCATAAACTTGTAACAGATGGAAGAATTCATCCAGCTAGAATCGAAGAGGTTGTAAAGAAAACTTCAAAAGAGATAGAAAATGAAATTATTGAAGTTGGAAAAAGAACTGTTATAGATCTTGGAATACATGGTTTGAATCCAGCACTAATTAAAGCTGTCGGAAGAATGAAATATAGATCTTCATATGGTCAAAATTTACTACATCATTCAAGAGAAGTTGCAAAACTTTGTGGTATAATGTGTTCTGAACTTGGATTAAATTCTAAACTTGCAAAAAGAGCGGGTCTCCTTCATGATATTGGAAAAGTTCCAGAAGAAGAAATTGAAACCCCACATGCATTACTTGGAATGCAGTGGGCTGAAAAATATGGTGAAAAACCTGAAGTATGTAATGCTATTGGAGCACATCATGATGAAATTGAAATGAATAATTTAATTTCACCAATTGTGCAGGTGTGTGATGCAATTTCAGGAGCTAGACCTGGTGCTAGAAGACAAGTTTTGGATAGCTATATTCAGAGATTAAAAGAAATGGAGGACATAGCTTATGATTTTAAGGGAGTTAACAAAGCTTATGCAATCCAAGCAGGAAGAGAGTTAAGGGTCATGGTAGAAAGCGATAAAATTTCTGATGAACAAGCAGCAAAATTATCATATCAAATTTCTCAAAAAATACAAACAGATATGACTTACCCTGGACAGGTTAAGGTGACTGTAATTAGAGAAACTAGGGCAGTTAATATTGCTACTTAGACTTTGAAAAGTGTTTTTCTGAACAATTTCTTAATTTCTCTGCTGCAATTTCAGGTGTTATATCTCTTTGAGGCTCAGCAAACATTTCATAACCTACCATAAATTTCTTAATATCTGCAGATCTTAATAATGGAGGGTAAAATGACATATGCATATGCCATTCTTCATTTTTCTTATTATTGGTTGGTGATTGATGAATTCCTGATGTATAAGGAAATGATGTATTAAATAGGTTGTCGTACTTTGTAGTTAATTTCTTTAAAATTTTAGCATAATCAACTAATTCATTTTCAGAAAAACTTAAAATAGATTTATGATGTTTTTTTGGAACTATCATAGTTTCAAAAGGCCAAGTTGCCCAAAAAGGAATAAGCGCTACAAATGAATTGTTTTTACAAACAACTCTTTCTTTAAGATCTAATTCTTGATTAATATAATCTAAAAGTAAGCTCTTGTTATATTTTTTATAGTATTCTTTTTGATGAAATTGTTTTTTTTCTACCTCATTAGGAATGCTTTTCTGTGCCCAAATTTGACCATGTGGGTGAGGATTAGAACAACCCATTATTTCTCCTTTATTTTCAAAAATTTGAATATGATTTATAGATTTCATAGAACCTAAATTTTTATATTCATCTTTCCATAATTTAATAACTCGTAATATTTCATTAATAGTCATGAGAGGAATAGTTAAAGAATGATTTGGCGAATAACATAGTACTTTACAAATTCCAGATTCGGAATGAGCTTCTAAAAGACCTTCTTTAAAATTATTTTCTTTTGAGTCAATTAATGCCGAAAAATCATTAATAAAACTATAGGGCTCAGTATAATCAGGATTTTTTTCATTATTTGCTCTCAGATTTCCAGGGCATAAATAACAATCCGGATCATAATTGATGTTTTTAATTTTTGTTTTAATCTCTTTTTTTCCTTGCCATGGTCTTTTTGTTCTATTTGGAGATATAAGAACCCACTCTCCGTTTAAAATATTTTTTCTTCTATGAGATTGCTGATTAAAATTCATTAATATCTTTTATTGTAATTCCATTATCAATATTAACAGTAAATGCATTTAATTTAATACCAAATTTATCTAAATAAGCTTTTGAAATTAAATCTACAAAATGATTAATAAAATTTTTCTCAATTAAATTTATAGTACAACCACCAAATCCTCCACCCATCATTCTAGAACCAATTATTTCTTTATAATTTGATGTGAATTCAACAAGAAAATCTAACTCTTCACAACTTACCTCATATAAATTTTTCAGGCCATAATGAGATTTATACATCAATTCTCCAAATTCTTTAAGTTTTGAATTACTTATTTTATTTGCAGAATCATGTGTCCTTTTATTTTCTTGAATTACAAAAAGAGCTCTATTGTAAACCTTTTCTGGTAATATATTCTTAAACTCATTTAAAATGCTTTCTTCAACGTTAACTAAAAAATCGTATTTATTATATTTTTTATTAATTAAACTTAAAGCTTCACTACATTCTTTAACTCTTTCGTTATATGCAGAATTTGCTAAATTATGTTCAACATTGGTATTGATTAATAAAAATTTATAATTATTAAAATCAGAATTTATGTATTTAAAATTTCTATTTTGACAGTTTAATAATATCAGTTTATTTTTTTTCCCATTAACGATGGTAAATTGATCCATAATTCCGCCCATAAGCCCAATAAAATTATGTTCCACATCACTAACTATATCTATGATTTCATCATTTGTTAATTTTAAATTATTTAATTGGTTAAGACCGCTTGCTATTCCACAAATAAGGGCAGATGAGGAACTTATTCCTGCACCAATAGGTAAATCACTTTCAATTTTACAGTTGAAAGCTTCTATTTTTAATTTTTTAAGAATAATAAGATTATATAGGACTCCAACAATATAGTTTTCCCATTGTATTTTACTTTTAAATATTTTATTAAGATTTATTTTAAACCCTCTATCTAAAGTTTTGGATTCAATATTACATTCTTTTCCAGAAATAGAATGGAATTCAATAATTATTTTTTTATCAATAGATGCAGGAAGAACATAACCTCCGTTATAATCTACATGTTCACCTATTAAATTAATCCTTCCAGATGCTTCAACAATTATCTTGTTTCTCATTTATAATCCTTGAAGTTTTTTTTCCCATTCCCAAGCAGATAAAATAGCATCTTCTAAACTCAATTTAGCATGCCAATCTAGAATTTTATTTGCTTTTTTTGTATCAGCAAATGCTTCAATTATATCTCCTTTTCTTCTTTCTCCAATTTTGTAATTCAATTTATGGTTTGAAACTTTTTCAAAAGTGTTAATTACTTCCATCACACTATAACCATTTCCTGTTCCAATATTAAATACATCAAAATTTGATTTGTGTTCAGGATTTAATATCCTTTCCAAAGCTTTTATATGAGCTTTAGCTAAATCAATAACATGTATATAATCTCTAATACATGTTCCATCTTGAGTTGGGTAATCATTTCCAAACACAATCAATTCTTCACGTTTTCCAATTGCTGTTTGAGTAATAAAAGGAATCAAATTTTCTGGTTTTCCTATTGGAAGTTCTCCAATTTCAATTGATGGATGTGCTCCAATAGGGTTAAAATATCTCAAGAAAATAGACTTTATTTTATTATAAGATTTACAAAAGTCTTCAATAATTTCTTCTCCTATTTGTTTGGTGTTTCCATATGGAGATTCAGCTTTTTTAATAGATTCTGTTTCTTTTATTGGAAGATTTAATGCCTGGCCATAAACTGTACATGAAGAACTGAAAATAAAGCCAATATTAGTGTTTAAATTTTCAATTTCTTGTAAAATATTAATTAGTGAACCTAAATTATTTTCATAATACTTTAAAGGTTCATTAACACTTTCGCCAACAGCTTTTGATGCAGCAAAATGAATTATTCCGCTTATATCTTGATGTTTATTAAATAATTCTTTTACAGAAATTTTATTCCTTAAATCAACTTTTTCAAAAATTATATCAGATTTAACAATATTTGTTATTCCTTTTAAAATATCAATTGAAGAATTTGATAAATCATCAACAATAATTACTTCATAACCTTCAAAGAATAGTTCAACAACCGTATGACTGCCAATAAAACCAAGCCCTCCAGTCACAATTATTTTTGATTTTTTTGACATTCTATATTTAGATACAATTTTATTAATCTATTCTAGTACTAGGTTTTCAATATTTGAAAATTTCTTCCCTCTGATTTTAACAAAGTTTGAAATCATCTCTTTTAACTTTTCTGGTTGTTTTTTAGCAAGGTCATTTTTTTGAGAAGGATCTTCTTTTAGATTGTATAGCTTGAAATCTTTTGAATTCCCTAATTCAATATTTACATTTTTACTAATTGCAACTCCATTATATGGTGGAATCATTGCCCAATCACCATTTCTATATGCAGTTCTAGTTGATGCTTCAAGAATAAGTTCATCTCTGCCGTTTCCTTCATTATTTAAAATTAAGTTAGAAAAATCTATACCATCTTTTGATTTATAGTCTGTTCCAACTATAGTGGAAATAGAATTAAAAAGATCTATCTGAGAGATTATTTCATTTGAAACGTTTGGTTTTATTTTTCCTTTCCAATAGGCTATAAAAGGAACTTTTGCACCAGCTTCAAATAAACTATATTTTCCTCCTCTTAATCCACCAGAAGGAGTGTGGTCTCCAAGCTTTTCAACAGCATCATCATAATATCCATCATTTAGAACTGGTCCATTATCACTAGAAAAAATGATCAATGTGTTATCTAAAATACCCTCGGATTCTAAAGTTTTATAAAACTCTCCAACACACCAATCTGCCTCAGCAATTACATCTCCTCTAGGACCCATTCCAGATTTTCCTTCAAATCTAGGGTGAGGTGTTCTTGGTACATGAGGCTGCTGAAGAGCATAATATAAAAAGAAAGGTTTGTCTTTATTTTCTTTAATATATTCTTGAGCTTTTCCTAAAAAATGATCTGCCATATCGATATCGCTCCATTTTGCTTTTTCTCCTCCTTTCATATATCCAATTCTAGGAACACCATTAACTATGGAACCATTGTGACCATGGTGCCATTTCATAGTAGTTAATTCTGGGTTTTTCAATCCCGTTGGAAGACCATAATCATTTTTTTCTTTGTTATGTGTAAAGTTAACTTCTATAGGATCATTCGGATCTAGATTTACTACGTAACCATTTTCTATATAAACACTAGGAACTCGATCTTGAGTATCTGCCATAATATGTGAATAATCAAAACCGACTTGATTAGGACCAGGTGTTATATTACCATTATAGTCTATTTTACCTGAGCCTAGTCCTAGGTGCCACTTACCAACAATGCCGGTGTGATATCCTTTAGTTTTTAGAAACTTAGGAATTGTCATTTCGGTTGTATCAATAATTAATGATCCGCCAGTAATGATTTTTGCTCTTGGATTTCTCCATGGATAAGTTCCTGTTAGCAATGCGTACCTACTAGGGCTACACGTTGCAGATGAAGCATAACCATTATTAAACCTCATGCCTTCATTTGCTAGCTTATCAATATTGGGAGTATTTAAAGTTCCTTTTTCATATGCACTAACATCACCATACCCTAAATCATCTGTATAAATAATAATAATGTTGGGCTTTTCTGTAGAGTTCTTTTCTGAGTTACAATTCAAAAAAAGTGAAATTAAAAATATAAAAGAAAGTTGTTTGATTAGTTTAAAATTCATGATTTTAGATATTAAATAATTAATTTCTTGATCGACTAAATTAAAATTTTTATATGAATAATAGAGTAGTAAATGTTAGTTAATTTTTTTTGTAAAAAAAATGATATTTTTAATATTCCATAAAATCAACATAACATAAATAACTATGTACAAAAAATTTTTATTTCTTATAATTTTATTTCTATTTACTATTTCATTTAATAATAAAAAAGAAAACACTAAACCTAATATAATATTAATCTTAGTAGATGATTTAGGATATGCTGATGTTGGTTTTAATGGATCTAAAGACATTAAAACTCCTCACATTGATAATATTGCTGATAATGGCGTTATATTTTCTGAAGGCTATGTTTCTTATCCTGTTTGTGGACCAAGTAGGGCTGGTTTAATTACCGGAAGATACCAGGATACTTTTGGTTTTGGTAAAAACCCACTTTTTGCACCAAAAGATCCTAATATGGGACTCCCATTATCTGAGGAAACAATAGGCGATATGTTAAAAATTTCCAATTATAGAACATTTGCTGTTGGAAAGTGGCACTTAGGAGCTCATGAGAGTTTAAGACCAATGAAAAGAGGATTTGATGAATTTTTTGGGTTTTTAACTGGTGGTCATAGATATTTTCCACATGAATGGGACTTAGAAGATGAAACTAAGGTTAAAAGTCAAAGTGCTGCATATAGAACTAAACTTCTAAGAAATGAAGAGAGAATAGTAGAAAAAGAATATTTAACTGATGCATTATCAAGAGAAAGTGTGGACTTTATTGATAGAAATGCAGACAACCCTTTTTTTATCTACTTAGCTTATAATGCTCCTCATGGACCATTACAAGCAACAGAAAAATATCTTAAAAGATATAGTCACATTAAGGAAAAAAACAGAAGAATTTATGCCGCAATGGTCAGCGCTGTAGATGATGGTGTTGGAAATATCATTTCAAAACTGAAAGAAAAAGGGATTTATGAAAATACCATTGTTTATTTTCTTTCAGATAATGGAGGAAGATTGAGAGGAGATTCAGATAATGGAGAGCTTCGTGGGAAAAAAGGAAATTTATTTGAAGGGGGAATTAGAGTTCCATTTGTAATGCAATGGCCAAAAGAAATTAAAGGAGGTCAAATATTTGATAAACCAGTTATCTCTTTGGATATTTTTGCTACCTCAAAAGCATTAACTTCTCCTGGTATCAAACCCAAAAATGAATTACATGGGGTTAATCTTATTCCATTTCTTAAAGGTGAAAACAAAAAAAACCCTCACGATTTTTTGTTTTGGAGAAATAATTTGATGCAAAAGGATGTTAATCTAAGATATGAAGCTTCTGCAGTGAGAACAGAAAAATTTAAATTCATTAAAAACAAAGAGTCAGATGCCCTTTATAATTTGAAAAATGAAATTTCTGAAAAAACTAATTTAAAGGATCAAAATCAGGAGATGTATGATAGTTTAAAATACAACTATAGTAAATGGTATAAAAAACTTATGGATCCTATTTTTTTGGGCTTATTAGCTAACAAAGAATATAATAGGTTGAACCCTGATAGATTCAAAAATTAATTTCAAAAAGGGTTTTTGTCATCAACTTTTTCATTTTTGTTGACCTTTCCCTTAATCTTTTTATTCTTGATTAGGTAGTTTAAACTATCTACAAATTTTTGATTGTAATTAGGATTTTTTTCAGATGGAATAGGTGCATTATTATCTTCTCTCCACTTTGTTAAATCATCTAAAAGTTCTTTTGTTTTTTCTTTGTTTATTTCACTTAAATTTTTAGACTCTGAAACATCCTTTACAATATTATAAAGTTCTATTTTATTGTCTTCAAAGTAATGATGGAGTTTCCAATTATCTTTAATTACTACAGATCCTGGCCTTGTTCTAAATAAGGGATCTGTTCCATTATCATTATGAACATCATAGGCTTCTAAGTAAATAGGAAAATGAAAAAATAAAGCTCTTTTTTTAATTTCATTTCCGTCAAAAATTGGATTTAGGTCTATACCATCTAATTCTAAATTTTCTTTGTTGTGGCCTATTATATTTTTTATAGTTGGATAAAAATCAATATTACTTACTCTTTCATATGATTTTGTTCCAGCACTTATTTTACCCTGCCATGAAAAAATCAAAGGGACTCTTATCCCCCCTTCATAGTATGATCCTTTTCCAGCTCTTAGAGGATACTGATTTGATATTGCTGTAATTCCACCATTATCAGAAGTAAAAATAATTAAGGTATTTTTTGATAATCCTGATTGCTTAATTTTATCTAAAATTTTTCCTATATTTTCATCAAGAGAATGAACCATGCCAGCATAATCTGCTCGGTTATGATTTTCATCTCCAATTTTTTTTGAATATTTTTCTTGAATTGATTTTTTAGATTGTATAGGGGTGTGAACTGAAAAAAAAGGAACATAAGCAAAAAAAGCATTGTCTTTGTTATTATCAATAAACTCAACCACTTCATTTCCAATTCTATCAGTTAAATATTCTCCATCAGGGCCGTCTTCTATATTTACATTTACATAAGGTGGGAAATAACTGCCAGGCCCACCATGGCGATTTCCTCCAACATTTACATCAAATCCCATTTGTTCCGGATAATATCCCTTTGGTCCCATGTGCCATTTTCCAAAATGGCCCGTAGCATATCCTTCAGCTTTTAACATTTCAGGGATTATAAAATATTCTAAATCTAGTTTTGTCTTTGTTTTAATTGGAATAATTTTTCTTGTTTTTTTATTTCCTCGATCTGAGTTTTTAACTGTGTAAATACCATGAAAAGGGTGGTATTTTCCAGTAAGCATACTTGCTCTACTTGGTGCGCAATTTGCTGATGAAGCGTATCCATTATAAAAAGTCATTCCACTTTTTGAAAGCTTATCAATATTGGGTGTTTCGTAATATTTTGAGCCCATATAAGAGAGATCCGACCATCCTAAATCATCTGCAACAATTAAAATTATATTAGGCTTTTCTTCCTTTTTATGGCTAGTTTGACAAGAAAAAAAAGTAGCTAAAAGAAATAGGATTAATATTTTTTTCATAATAACTATTCGTTATTAGTTAAATAATTTATTCTTCTGTTGACAAGTCCATTTTCCTTTTCAAACCATTTGTCTGGGTATACACTTTTATTTAGTTCTAATTTGTAATCGGGATTTTTTGTTTTAATCAAAGCCAAGGTATTAAGCATCAAATTAGCTTCGGCTTCAGAATTAGCATTTTTAAGTAAATCATTTATTTTGGAAGCATCTATTTTTAAATCATTCAAAAGAAGGTACTCAGCTGCTCTTATTTTTACTAAGTTTTCTGAATCGTTTTCAAATATGGATTTTATTTTATTTAAGTGCTCTTTTGCTTCCAATCTAAAAGATGAACATGTTATAAGACCCCAATATCTTATCCAAGGATTTGTATTATTTAATGCATCTTTAATTTTAGCAGAAACCTCATTGTAAGGCTGTAGACTAAGATCAGCTGTGGTTACAATTTCCTTAATTAAATTTTTATTTTCTTGACCAAAACCTAACGCATCTTCAAGTCCATTTTCTAAAAAATAAGGCTCAGGAAAAAAACTAAGATCAGCTTGAGAAATTACATGATTATTTAAGGTTTCTCTCAAATTAATTAAGGTTTCTTTATACTGGGCATTTTGTGCCAAATTGTTTATTTCGTGAGGGTCTTTTTCAATATCATAAAGTGCTTCCGGGGATTTCGCATTAAAAAAACGACTCTGTATTTTATTTAATTTTTTCTCTTGATATAGTTTATACCATTCTTTATATGCTAACATTTTATATCGGTAATAATTATATAATCCATCTAAATTAAAAGGCTGGTAGTTACGTATATATTTATATTTTCCTTTTCTAACGGATCGAACTAAATCATACTTTTCATCAAATCTATCTGCATAACCAAATGTAGTATCCTGTTTTTCAATCTGACTCTTTTTTAATCCTTTACCCATAAAAGGAGTTCCGTCAATTCCCTCAGGTATTTTTATTCCAGCTAATGACAATACTGTTGGAACTAAATCAACAAAATCAACAAAAGAAGAAGTTCTAGTTCCGCCTTTAAACGGAGATAGTTTCTTCCATTTTTTAGGAATACGAACAACCATTGGAACATTAAGTCCACTTTCATATAAGTATCCTTTACTTCTCGGTAAAACTCCACCATGGTCTCCATAATAAAATATGATCGTATTTTCCATCAATCCCTCTTTTTCTAAATTTTCAATAAATTTTCCCATTTCTTTATCTACATCTTTATGATGATTATGTAGCAAAGATTGAGTGTATCTGAAAGTAGGTGTATCGGGATGGTAAGGGAACGGTTTTATGCTATCTAAATTATTTGAATTAAGAGCTTCTGAAAGCTGTTTTTCATTAAAATGTAATTTTCCTTCATGTGTGTTGTGAAAATTTTGGACATGAAAGAAAGGTTGTCCATCTTTTCTGTTCTTATATGTTGCTTTTAGGGAAGATTCATCCCAAATCTTTTCTTCCTTAATAAAATTATAATCTTCCTTTGCATTGTTAGTGACATAATACCCTGCTTGTTTTAAATAAATAGGTAAAGGTTTAATATTATTAGGCAACTTTACCTGTGACATTTTTCTATGATATTGTGTTCCAATTCTAGGTGCATAAGCTCCAGTAATTATTGTGCTTCTTGCAACAGAACAAACAGGAGCATTAGAAAATGCATTATCAAACACTACACCCTGATTAGCTAGAGCCGAAATAGCAGGCATTTCAGCACCTCCTTTTGTATATAAATTCATATAATGTATAGAATTATCCTCTGTTACTAACCAAACAATATTAGGTTTCTCATCTGTATTATTACATGAAAAAAATAAAATGGAGAAAAATATAATATAAGATATATTTAATGCTTTTTTGACTATATACATGATAGTGTTTTTTTAAAATTAAATATAATTTATATATTGAACTTTGTAAAAATTAATAAATAATTCATTATGCAAAAGTTTAAGTTATTAGTCTTTTTATTTTTAATAAGTTCTACTATTATTAATTCCCAGTACAGAGAATGGGAAGACTTGTCTGTTTTTTCAATTAATACAGAAAAACCACATTCCACTTTTTATCCTTTTATTAATGAAAAATATTTACTTGAAAATGATTTTTCTAATAATGAACTTTATAAATCATTAAATGGAAAATGGGATTTTAAGCTTTATCGTAATATTGATTCTGTTCCATCAAATTTCTTTTTAAAAAAGAACTATGTAAAAAGTTGGGGAAAAATTCCAGTCCCTGCAAATTGGCAGTTTCATTCTGAAGATTTTCCAGTTTATTCCAATATAATATATCCTTATGAAATTAATCCTCCATATATGCCAAAAGATTATAATCCAATTGGTTTATATCACAGAAAGTTTAAAATAAGTAAAGATTGGGATGATAAGGAAGTTTTTATTCATTTTGCTGGAGTTAATTCTGCATTTTATATATGGGTGAATGGAGTTAAGGTGGGTTATTCAGAAGGGAGTAAAACTCCAGCCGAATTTAATATTACAAAATATATTAAAAAAGGAAAGAACACTCTTATGCTACAGGTAATTAGATGGTCCGATGGTACTTATTTAGAAGATCAAGACTTTTGGAGACTAAGTGGAATTGAAAGAGATGTTTTTCTTTATGCACAACCAAAAGTTGCAATAAGAGATTTCTTTGTAAAAACCAACTTAAGTAAAGATTTGAAATCATCTGATTTTAATATAGATGTTGATATTAAAAATTATAACAACACTAAATCTAATGTAAAAGTTAGATCAAAATTATATGGTGATAAAAATCAATTAATTGAAGTTTTTGATAAAGATTTTGAAATAGAATCACTTTCTTCCATAAAAGCAAACTTAAATAAAGAAATTTTAGAACCTTCTCTTTGGAGCGCTGAACAGCCTAATTTATATTATTTGACTATTACATTAATTAAAAATGGAAAAGAAACACAAGCAATAGGTCAACAAATTGGATTTAGAAGAATTGAGCTTGATAGGGGGCAGGTATTGGTTAATAATCAACCTGTACTATTTAAAGGAGTTAATAGACATGAACATGATGAATTTACAGGTCACGTGGTGTCTAGGGAATCAATGTTGAAAGATATTGAGATAATGAAACAAAATAATATAAATGCAGTAAGAACTTCTCACTATCCTAATGATCCCTTTTGGTATGAGCTTTGTAATAAGTATGGTATTTATGTTATTGATGAAGCCAATGTAGAATCTCATGGTTTTGGTTATGAAAAAGAAAATACTCCAGCATTTAAACCTGAATTTGATTCAATGCATATGGATAGATGGGTAAGAATGGTAGAAAGAGATAAAAATCATCCATCAATATTAATGTGGTCTCTAGGAAATGAAGCTGGTGACGGTCCAATTTTTGTTAAAGGATACGATTGGTTAAAAGATTATGACAAATCCAGACTCGTTTTTTATGAAAGAACATCAGATAGGATAGATCTTAAAAAAATGGGTATTAATTTAAAACCTCATACTGATTTTCTAGGATGGATGTATAAAACAATGGATCAATTAAAAAGAGAATATTTAGGAAGATTTCCATATAGGCCATTTATTTGGGCGGAATACTCACACGCTATGGGTAACAGTAATGGAAATATTGCAGATTTATGGGAAATGGTATATGAAGAGAGACAAATGCAGGGTGGTTTTATATGGGATTTTGTAGATCAGGGATTAGCTGATTACACTAAAGATGGAAAAAAATATTGGAAATATGGAGGAGATTTTTCTCCAAGTAATTATCATAATGATACCAATTTTTGTATGAATGGTTTAGTAAATACTGACAGAACTTTTCATCCAGCAATGGCTGAAATTAAAAAAGTGTATCAAGATGTAAGATTTTCATTAATAAAGGATGTAAGATCTTTATCTATCAAACTTAAAAATGAATATTTTTTTACGAATTTAAATGAATTTGATTTTAAATATGAACTTTTAAAAGACGGAAAGGTTTTAGAAAGTGGAAATTTTGAAATCGATATTAAACCTCAATTTTCACAAAATATTAATATCCCAATAAGCAGTAATTTGATGAAAGAAATTCAAATTAGTGGTTATGTTCAAAAGCGTCATGATTTCCATATAAATATTTATGGATTTTTAAGAAATGGCAAAAATTTAATTCCATCAGGTCATTTGATTTTAAATGAACAATTGGTAGTTCAAGAATCCTGGAGTATAAATTCACTTTCAAATTCATCAAAGTCACTCAAAGTTGATGTAAATGATGATTTAATTAAAATACATAATGAAAAAGTGTCATTTTCTTTTAATAAAATTTCAGGAGAAATGGATAGTTATATTGTTAATGGAAAAGAATTTATAAATAAGGCTCCTTATTTAAATTTTTGGAGGGCACCAATAGATAATGATTATGGAAATCAATTACCTGTTAGATCTAAAGAATGGAAAGTAGCTTCAAACAAAAGAAACTTGAAAAGTATTAATTATGAGATTAAAGGAAATAATATTGAGGTTTTAGTCCAATACGAATTATTAAATATTAAATCCATATATACTACTACATTTTTAATTAACCCAGAAGGTGAAGTAAAAATTTCAAATGATTTTAGATATAATGGAAGATTGGTAGATGCTGAAATGCCGAGATTTGGAATGAACTTTCAAATTCCAAAAATTTATAATAATGTTTCATGGTATGGAAGAGGGCCGCATGAAAATTATATCGATAGAAAAGATTCCGCCTTTATGGGAATATATGAATCTTCTGTAGATGAATTAGGCTTTGATTATTCTAGACCACAAGAGAATGGATATCGAACTAATACAAAGTGGGTTGAATTAAAGGATGATAGTGGGTTGGGTATTAAGATATTTGGAAATCCATATATCTCATTTAGCGCACACTACAACACCATTGAAGATTTTGATGATGGGTTGAGAGAAAATAATCCTGGAGAAAAAGCTTCCCCAAGATCAAGAATTGTAAAAAAACAGAGAAAGCCTGTTGATATTTCTAAAAGGGATTTTATCAGTTTAAATATTGATTTAAAACAAATGGGAGTTGGAGGAGATAATAGTTGGGGCGCCAGACCACTAAAGAAATACTTAATTCAGCCAGGAAATTTTGCATATTCTTTTATAATTAAGCCTATTTTTTAAGAATAACTAAATATTATAATAAATAAATTAAAAAAATCGCAATATTACAGAGGTAGGGTCTTTTTTTTCTTTATTTATTGACTTTTTAATTTATATTTGAGGCTGAAACAAAACAATTTAATCAAAACTATATTTATGAATAAACGTAATATTATGTCCATCCTGTTGATATTTTTCATAGGGATTGGAACAATGTTTGCTCAAAAAACTATTTCAGGAACAATTACTGCTGATGGATCACCAATGCCGGGCGTTTCTGTAATTGAGCAAGGAACGGTAAACGGAGTAACTTCAGATTTTGATGGTAATTATTCTATTACCTTAAATAATGATAACTCAAATTTGGTATTCAGTTATTTAGGTTTTATTACACAAACTTTATCCACTTCAGCAACAACTTTAAATGTTGCACTACTGGAAGATGTAGCTCAGCTAGAGGAAGTAGTTGTTACTGGATATGGTACACAAACAAAAAAGACATTAACTGGTGCAGTTTCATCAGTTGCTGGTGAACAATTAACTTTAATTCCTGCTTCTAACACAAGCCAACTTTTAATGGGCCAAGCTGCAGGTTTATCTGTAAGACAAGCTGGTGGTTTGCCTGGGGAAGACTGGGCAACATTAAGAATTAGAAATTTTGAAGCACCTTTAATAATTGTAGATGGTATTGTTGCTACTTTTGGTCAAGTAGATCCAAATGATATTGAAAATATCTCTGTGTTAAAAGATGGTGCCGCTTCTATATATGGAGCAAGAGCGGGAAATGGAGCAATTCTTATAACAACTAAAAGAGGAAGTGATGCTGAAAAAGGAGCTAAGTTTTCCTATCATGGAACTACAACTTGGTCTGCACCAACTTATCTTCCCGATGGTATTGATGCCCATGAAATGGGTATCCTTATGGATGAAAACGGCTTAGGCTTCAATAATGAGGCTCCAGGATATTTAAATTATGATTCAACAACTCAAAAGGTTACAAACACTATTACAGGTGAACATTGGGCTGGAAATGATTGGCAGGATGTAGCTATGAAAGATTGGACTCCTCAAACACAACATAATTTGAGTGCTAGAGGAAGAAGTGATAAAATTGGTTACTTTATTTCCTTAGGTTTTACAGATACAGAAAGTGCATTTGATAGAGCTGATTACACTCATACTAGATGGAATGTTCGATCTAATTTGGATGCTGACCTTACTGATAATTTAAAAGCTAGTTTTGATATGTCTTATTTCCAAACAACTCTTGACAGAGCGAATTTTGGGATAACTGAAATGTACAACAGGCTTTCTTCTTCTAAACCTTACATCCAAGCGATTTACCCCGATGAAAGCTATGCTTCTCATGGTGGTCAGGCTACCCCTTATTCTCCAATTTATATGATGAGAAAGGATTATGGAGGTTATAGGGTAGACCGTGATAATAACCTTAGATCTGCGATAAGTTTAAGTTACGATGTTCCTTTTGTTGAAGGATTGAAAGCTAAGGTTAGTTTAAATATGGAAACACAAACTGAATGGAATAAAACAGTTGCTAGAAGATTTCCAATGTATACTTATGATCCTTCTCTTGGAGATGGAGATGCTGCTTACCAACTTTTTGGTACGTTTCAAAGAGATAATATTAATGTGAACTCGGATCGTGATATGGAACTTCTTCCTAAACTTCAATTGGACTATGAGAAAAGTTGGGGAGAAAATCAGTTAAAAGCATTATTTGTAGCAGAGTCTACTACTTTTCAAAGAGACTACTTGATGGGTTCTAGAACTGATTTTTTATCTTTTGAGGCACCTTATTTAAATTATTCTTCTGCAGCAGAAAAGGATAATGCTGAGATTTTTTCTGAAAGTGCAAGATCAAGTTATGTTGGAAGGGTTAATTATACTCTCAAAGACAGATATTTGTTTGAAGCCATAATGAGAGCTGATGCAACAGCAAGATATTCAGCTGAAGGTAGATGGGGTTATTTCCCAAGTGTTAGTTTTGGATGGAGAATATCTGAAGAAGATTTCATGAGTGACAATTCAGCTTGGAATAACTTAAAATTAAGATTGTCCTATGGAATGATGGGTAACGATGCAGTTTCTAATTTTGACTTTTTAACAGGTTTTAATATATCTGGAGGTTTCTATTTATTTAATGGACAACCTTATCCAATTATTTCTTCTGCAGGTTTAGCAAATGCATTAGTTACATGGGAAACAATGAAAATAGCAAACGTTGGTATTGAAGGGACACTTTGGGATGGAGGATTAGGTTTTGAATTAGACTTCTTCTATAGGTTAAGAGAAGATATTCTTGCTGTTCCAACTACTGGAGTTCCTTTTCACTTTGGAGCAACTTTACCTAGAACAAATTTAAATTCAAGAGATAACCGAGGATTTGATTTAAGTTTAAAACATAAAGGTAAAATAGGAAAGGTTAATTATTCTATTAATCCAATGGTTTCTTATTCTAGAGGAAAATATGTAAGTTGGGATGAAAACATTCTTCCAACTACTGGTGTAGATGCTGCAACAGCTGCTGCAAACGCACTTTATAATAATAGATATACTAGAACTGGACAATGGGATGATATACAATGGGGTTTTCAATCTAATGGATTCTTTACTTCCCAAAGTCAGATAGATAATCATCCAATTGATGCTGATGGTGCTGGAAATCAAACAGTAATTGTTGGAGATTTAATCTTTATTGATCAAAATGGGGATGGTGTTTTGGACTGGAAAGATCACATTAATATCGGTTATAATGGTATGCCTAAATGGAATTTTAGTAATTGGGTAAATGCAAGTTGGGGAAATTGGGGAGTTGATGCCTTATTTCAAGGTGCTGCAGGTTATACTCTTACCTTTAGTGGAACAGCTAGCTGGCAAGGTTTAAATAGTCACCAAGGAGTTCCAAAAAGATTTGCATTTAATAATAGATCTTTGAAAGATGCCAACGGAGATGTTTCAGTAGTAAGAGCATTTCCACCCGTAAATAATACAGGTGGTGTTCCAGCAATTAGTAGTAGAGCTAATGATTTTGCTAAGGTAGATGCCGTATATTTAAGGTTAAAAACTTTAAATATTAGTTATAATATGCCTAAGAGTTTTAGTGATCGTTTAGGTTTGGATAGAGTTCAGGTATATGTGGGTGGATCAAATTTATTTACTGTGGATAACTTAGGTATTTTTTCTGGAAAGTTTGATCCAGAAATTGTTGGACAAAACGATAGAGATTACCCAAATATGAAAACAGTCACAACTGGAATTAAAATCGGATTTTAAACCTTTTAATAAATAATAGATCAAATAAATATAAATTTTAAACAATGAAAAAAATATCTTACTTATTAATTTTAATTTTTGCATTTGGATGTGCAGATTTAGATTTGCAACCTACAGACATGATTGCTGAGGATGCAGTTAAGAAAGACCCTAAACTTGTAGAGGCTTTTTTAACAAAAATTTATCACAATGTTAATTGGGAACCTAATAGTCAGGTTGGTCAAAGAGATGGTAATAAGACAGCATGGAAACATTGGAGATTTGCTGATGGTACAATGGGTGGTGAATATACTTTAATGGCACCATGGCAAGAAGCTATTAAGGCTTCTGAAACCATTCCAACTTCTTCAGGTGCTCGTGCCTCAATGAATTATTGGCCTTATGGAAACATCAGATCATGTAATGAAATTATCGATATTTTAGCAGCAGCTAGTTTTGATGCGACAACCGTTAAAACTCAAATTGCTGAAGCTAAGTTTCTAAGAGCTTTTATGTATTTAGAAATGGCTAAAAGATATGGTGGTGTTCCATTAGAGTTAAAACCTCAACAATTAGATGCTAGTTCAGAGGAATTATACATGCCAAGAGCAACACTTAAAGCAACATTTGATCAAATTATTTCTGATTTAAATATTGCTATCGCTGACTTACCTGGTACTGCAATGTCAGGAAAGGCTACTAAGTGGGCTGCTCATGCTTTAAAAAGTAGAGCTGCACTTTATGCTGCAAGGATTGCTAAATATCACCCACAATCATCAGATGGTTTAACATCTATTCCCTCTGGTTCTGCAGGTGGTTATTATACAGCATCTCTTGCTTCTGCTAATGCTGTTATAGATGGAGGAAAACATCCGTTATATAAAGGGGGAGCAAATGCAGAACATACATTTTCAGAAATTCTTACCAAAAAAGGTAATAGTGAAATGATTATGGTTGAAGCATATGATTTAGGTTTAGGAAAAACTCATGGATGGGGTTATTTTGAAATGCCTGATGGATTTAAATCTGGATGGGGATCAAACGTGCATATTTATGAGCATTCAACAGAAAGATTTGAATATCAAGATGGTACACCAGGAAATAAAAATAGAAATTTATTCGATGGTAAAACATTCTTTGATATCGAAGAAGTTGTTTATAAAAAAGACCCTAGATACTTAGCTAAAGTATGGACTCCTGAAGAAATTTATGATGGAAGAGAAGTTTGGTTCCATGATAGGGCTGTTGGTTCAGGAACTTTTAAAGGTAGAGCTGGTGGAGTAGCTCCAAATAGAGCCCCAACAAGAAATAGAAATAGAGGAGGAAGACTTGGACAAAGTAGAGTTCCTTTAGATGGTAGTTATGCATTTATCCCTGGTGATGCTGATGATTCAGATTATGTAATTTTTAGAACTGGAGAAATGTATTTGAATGCTTCTGAAGCAGCATTTGAATTAGGTAAAATGGATCAAGCTAAAGGTAGACTAAACGCTATAAGAGCTAGAGTTGGTATGCCTGCTAAAACAACTGTTACTTTGGATGTAATTAAAAATGAAAGGTTTGTTGAACTATTTATGGAAAATCATCACCTATGGGATTTAAAAACATGGAGAGATGCTGAAGCCGTTATTCACATGAAGAAAAAAGTGGGTGTCAAGTGGACTAGAAGAAAATCTGACGGTATGTATAGAGCTAAAAGATGGGATTGGAATTTCTCTAAAAATACAGCATTCATTCCAAAGATGTATTGGCTTCCTATTGGAACAGCTAAATTAGCAGATAATCCAAATTTAGTAGAGAATCCTGGATATTAATAATATCTATAAGTAATTTTATTTTATAAAAGGATCCATGTTTATTGGGTCCTTTTTTTTTAAATTTTTATTATGAAAAAAATATTTTTTGTTTTTTTATTTTATTCATGTGGAAGTATTCAATTAGGTGATATGAATAAAACAGAAGAGGTTGTTGATACGGGTTATGGAATTCAGAATAAGCAGTCTGTAACTACTGCTATAGGAACTATCTCAGCTGAAAAATTAGATAATAACCCTACATATGATACAGCGAAAACTCTAAGTGGACAAGTTTCTGGTTTAACAGTTGAGGGTAGAAAGGGATTGCCAGGTGAATATGCTTCAGAATTAGTTAGAATTAGAAACTATGATTCTCCACCACTCATTATTGTAGATGGTATTGAATCCTCATTAGACGATTTAGATCAAAATGATATTGAATCTATTTCGATTCTAAAAGATGCATCTGCATCAATCTATGGTTCAAGAGCTGGAAATGGTGTGGTAATTATAAAAACTAAGAGAGGTAAAGAATAATTAAATAAGGATCTATGAAGAAATTCTTTTTAATTGTATTAATATTTATTTTTTCAGCTTGTTCAAAAACTGATCCAAAACCAAATGTCATTTTTATTTTAGTAGATGATCTTGGATGGAATGATTTAGGTTATACTGGAAGCAAATTCTATGAAAGCCCAAATATTGATAAGTTAAGTAATGATAGTTTTGAGTTTCACACAGCCTATGCAGCTAGTTCAGTTTGTTCTCCAACTAGGGCCTCAATTATGACCGGTAAACATCCAGCAAGAGTAAATATAACTGATTGGATTCCTGGTGTTGACCCCAAAAATAGACCCCTTTTAGGACCACAAGATTTACATCAATTGCCCCTGGATGAAACTACCATTGCTGAGAAGTTAAAGCAATCGGGATACAAAACTTTTTATGCAGGAAAATGGCATTTAGGATCTCAGGGATATTATCCTGAAGAAAATGGATTTGATATTAACATAGGAGGATTTGAAAAAGGATCTCCAATGGGTGGGTACTATTCCCCTTATAAGAATCCTAAATTATCAGATGGTCCTGAGGGAGAATACCTTACCGATAGATTAACAAGTGAGTCTATTTCTTTTATTGAAAACCATGACAAGAGTCAACCTTTTGTTTTGTTTTTGTCCTTTTACAATGTACATACTCCAATTCAACCTAATTTAAAACATGTAAATTATTTTAAGGAAAAGTTAGATTCAATGGATGATAATAAAGTAAGAGTTCGTCAGGAGGGAAAGGCAATTAGTTTATTAAATCAGATAAACCATAAATATGCATCTATGGTATATGCTATGGATGAAAATGTTGGAAGGTTAATAAATAGTTTAAAAGAAAATAATCTTTATCAGGACGCACTAATTATTTTTACATCTGATAATGGAGGTCTTTCAACCCAAAAAAGGGTTGCACCAACTTCAGTGTTTCCTTTAAGAGCAGGAAAAGGATGGTTATATGAAGGAGGAATAAGAATTCCTCAACTAATTAAAACACCTGGAAAGTCTGAAAATGTAAAAATTGAAGATGTAACAGTTTCCTATGATTTATTTCCAACAATTTTAGATTATGTTGGATTAAAGAGTGAAACAGAATTAGATGGAAAAAGTTTAATGCCATTATTGGAAGGAAAATCAAAAATTGAAAGAGAAGAAGTTTTTTGGCATTTTCCACACTATCATGGTAGCCTATGGAAACCAGGTTCTGCTATTAGAAAAGGAGATTGGAAATTAGTGCAACATTTTGAATCAAATACATTGGAGCTTTATAATTTAAAAAGTGATATTGGAGAAATGGATGATTTGTCTTCAAAATTTCCTGAAAAAACCCAAGATTTATTAAATAGATTAAATAACTTACGAAAAGAAACCAATGCAAATTCAGTTTCAATAAATAAAAATTTTAAACAATAGCCCATGAAATACTTTTTTACTTCAATATTTACAATAATGCTTATTATATCAGGTTGTTCCTCAACAGAAAAAAATAACGATAAGCCTAATATATTATTTATAATGTCTGATGACCATGCCTATCAAGCAATAAGTGCTTATGATGATAGATTAATACAAACTCCTAATATTGATAGAATTGCCAATGAGGGTATACTTTTTAGTAATGCATGTGTTACTAATTCAATCTGTGCTCCGTCAAGAGCTGTAATCTTAACAGGAAAGCACAGCCACCTTAATGGTAAGATTGATAATCATGCTAAATTTGATGATTCTCAAATTACTTTCCCACAACTTTTTAAAAATGCCGGTTATCAAACTGCAATGTATGGAAAACTTCATTTTGGTAATAATCCAAAAGGAGTAGATGATTTTTTGATTCTTCCTGGTCAAGGAGATTATATCAACCCAAAGTTTTTAGGAAAAGATAAAGACACAGTTGTTACTGGTTATGTAACAGATGTTATTACTGACTTAACTTTAAATTGGTTTAAAACTAAAAGAGATAAAAACAAGCCGTTTTTAATGATGTATTTGCATAAAGCTCCTCATAGAGCTTGGTGGCCAAGTCCAGAAAAGTTTGCTGAGTTTTATGAAAAAAAATTTCCTGAACCCGAGACTTTATTTGATGATTATTCTGGAAGGGGAACTGCTGCAAAAACAGCTGAAATGAATATCCTAACCCACATGCAATACATGCATGATAGTAAGATTAGACCATCTACTATGGAGGAAATGGGCAAGGTAGAACCTGAAATTGTATACATAAAAGGGGATGGATCTCTTATGCGACCAAATGCCGGTGGTTTTAACCGCCCTTTTGGAAGAGCTAATGAAGAGCAAAAGAAAAAATATGATGTTACATTAGATAAGATTAATGAAGATTTTAAAGAAAATTGGCCCAAGATGAATGATAGAGAGAAGATGAAATGGAAATTTCAAAGATATATGCAAGATTATTTAGCAACCATTTCATCGATAGATGATAATGTTGGAAGAGTGTTAAATTATTTAGAGGAAACAGGATTAGATAAAAATACAATTGTAGTGTATACATCTGATCAGGGCTTTTATTTAGGAGAACATGGATGGTTTGATAAGAGATTTATTTATGACGAATCTTTTAAAACTCCACTAGTGATAAAATGGCCAAATGTAATTAAGCCAGGAACAACTAATGAGGAAATGGTTCAAAATTTAGATTTTGCTCAAACATTTTTAGAAGCAGCAATGATTGATGCTCCTGATGATATGCAAGGAGAAAGTTTAATTCCATTATTAAAAGGGGATACAGAGAGTTGGGATAGGGATGCTGTTTACTATCATTATTATGAATATCCATCTGTGCATATGGCTAAAAGACATTATGGTATTGTAAATAAAGAATTTAAATTAGCCCATTTTTATTATGATGTTGATGAGTGGGAACTATATGACAGATTAAATGATCCTAATGAAATGAATAATGTTTACAATGATCCAAAATATAAAGATGTTGTTGAAAAATTAACTCAAGAATTAAAAGAGTTAAGAATTAAATACAAAGATTCAGAGGAACTAGATAAAAGTTTTATTTACAAAAAATGATTTATTTTAATATGAAAAAACATTTACTTTTTTCTCTTTTTTTTATTTTCTTATACAATTTAAATGCTCAGATTAAAGTTAGCCCACTTTTCTCTGATGATATGATATTACAAAGAAATTCAGAGGTTCCAATATGGGGATCATCAAATGCAAATGAAAAAATATCCATTATTTCAAGTTGGAATCATGAAAGGGTTAGTACATTGGCCGATAAAAATGGAAACTGGAAAGTTGATATTTCAACCCCAGATGCAGGAGGACCATATTTCATTAAAATTTCTTCCTCAAATAGTGCTTTAAATTTTTCTAATATATTAATAGGGGAGGTATGGATCACCTCAGGCCAGTCCAATATGCAAATGACATTAAATGGTTATGCTAATGAGCCTATTTTGGGATCATTAGATATGATTTCTAATTCTAATAATAGTAATATTCGCCTTTTTACTTTTGAACGTGCTAGTAGTAAAAAACCGATAAATGATGTAAAGGGGAAATGGTTAGTTTCTAATCCAGAAAATACTGCTGCTTTTAGTGCAATAGGCTATTCTTTTGCTAAGTATCTTAACAAAGTATTAAATATTCCTATAGGAATTATTAATACTTCGTGGGGAGGTTCACCAGCAGAGGCTTGGACAGATAAACAGACTTTAGAAAATAATTTTAAAAAATCAGAAATTAGAAATAATAATAATAAAGCTGTTCATCATAATCCCTCGGGACTTTTTAATGCTATGATTAACCCATTAATCCCTTATAAAATCAGAGGAGCTCTTTGGTATCAAGGAGAAAGTAATGTGAGAAGAGCTAATAATTATACCAAACTCATGAATGTGATGATCGAGGGTTGGAGAAGAGAATGGAATCAAGGGTCTTTTCCATTTTATTTTGTTCAGATTGCACCATATAGATATAGTGGAAGTGAAAATAATGAATCAGCTTATTTAAGAGAGGCACAATTAAAAACAATGCTTCAAATAAAAAATTCAGGAATGGCTGTAACTCTAGATATTGGGAATGAATTTAGTATTCATCCGGATAAAAAAATTATAATTGGTAAAAGACTTGCTTATTGGGCATTAACAAAGGATTATAAAATTAATGGAATTCCATTTTCTGGCCCAGTTTATAAATCAATTGAAATTAATAAAGACAAGGCTATTGTTGATTTTGATTTTGCTGAATCAGGATTCATTTTTTTTAATGGTAAAATAAATGGTTTTGAAATCGCTGGAGAGGATAAAGTTTTTTATCCTGCTTCGGTAGGAGTGATGTATGGAAAAAATGTTTCTAAACTCACCATAACTAGTGAAAAAGTTAAAGATCCTGTATCAGTAAGATATGGCTGGAAAAACTATTTAAAGGGAAATTTATATAATACTCAGGGCTTACCTGCTTCTTCATTTAGATCAGATAATTGGTGATTATTTAGAAATACTTTTTATAAAAATTTTTACAGAGTTCAAATAGTTATTAAAAAGTTTATCATCATCATATACTTTTCTTATTCCTCTAGTCCCTTCAAATGAACAAATTAAAAGAGTGGCAGTAGCAGCGGAATCAACATCACTTTTTATTTCATTTTTTTCTTTTCCTTTTTCAATTGTTTCTACTAAAATCTTGTACCATTCATCCATTAAATTTCTTAAAGGAAGTCTAAAATCTTCAATAGAACATCCAACTTCATTAATTAAATTATTGGCAGGACAACCTAATTCTTTTTCTTTTTCAGAAAATTTATTTATTCTTTCAGTAAAAGTAGAAAACAAAAGGTCAGGAATTTTTCTTGTAGTATTTTCTTTTAGAGGAGCAATAAATCCATCATAAATTCTTCTTTTTAATATATTTTCTATTACTTTTTTTCCTATTTCAAGTTTATTTGTAAAATGATGATAAAATGCTCCTTTAGTTAGATTAGTTTTTTGCATAATATCAGGTATACTAGTATGATTAAACCCATTTTCATAAAACATTTGAAAAGATGTTTCTAAAATTAGTTTTTGAGTCGTTAAAGATTTTAATTTTTGTTCCATTTAGTTGAATTTCAATGATTTAAATTAAAAGCATACTCTAAAGTATGTAATATTCACATTTTGATTATATTTAAGATTAATTTTTTATTAACAATTAGTAATTTATATTCGATATAAATTATAATTATAAATACCAAAAAAGATGAATGAAAAAAATATAATTAAAGTAAGAGTACATGATGGAATTGTAGGAATTTTAAATATTAGTTCTATTTTACTAGCAAGTGAATTTGGATTAAATTGGATTTACGTTGCAGTAGGGGTAGCTATTCTACAAATAGCTAGTCCCATCACAAAATTTTGTCCAGTTTATACAATTTTGAATAAGATTATGCCTGATACAGATCCTATACAAAATGGAAAATAATAAACTCAATGCATCTTTTAAAATATACTTATAGCATTTTAATATTATTTATTTTTTTTGGTCAGTCTTATTCTCAGAATAATATTCCAATTAAAGATTCCTTAGATATTATGAAGGTTATGGATTTTCAAGAAAAAGCTTGGAATAATGGAGATATTGATTCTTTTATGGATGGCTACTTGAGATCTGAAGAACTTGTTTTTTCAGGATCTAACGGCCCTATATATGGCTGGAATGCTACTAAAGAAAGATATGAGAGATCATACCCAGACCTAAAGACAATGGGAAAATTATCTTTTACTGTAAAAAAGATAAAATCTTTATCCAAAAAAACTGCATATTTAATAGGAGAATATTATTTAAAAAGAACTATTGACGATAGTTTTGGGCATTTTACTTTAATTTGGAAAAAAGTAAATGGTAAATGGTTTATTGTAAGTGATCATACTTCTTCTTCTAATTAAGAATTATCTTGTATTTTTATTAAAAATAAATTTATTTTAAAATCAAAAAATATGAATTCTACAAATGCTAATTATTTAAATTCTATATGTTTAATTCTAATAGGAGCATGGGGCTACTTAGATGTTTCCTCACCAACTGCTCTAATTCCTGTAGGTTTTGGAGTTGCTCTACTTTTATGTTCATCTGGAATTAAAAATGAAAATAAAGTTATAGCTCATATAGCTGTTCTTTTGACTTTTATTATTTTATTATCTCTAGCTGGCATGAGACTTCCAAAATCAATTGATCAAGGGGGTATCGGTCTAATTAGAGTTCTTTTAATGATAGGGACATCTGCTTTATCAATGCTTTATTTTATTAAAAGTTTTATTGCAAATAGAAAAGCTAATAAATAATTTTTTTTTCAATTTAAAATAAAAAAAACCTTCAATGATAATTGAAGGTTTTTTTATTTGATATTTTATTTAAATTCTACTCAGGAATTCCTGAACCTCCAAATGGAGCCCAGTTTGCATGAACCATTTTCCATCCAGAATTAGTTGAAATCCATACAGCAGAAGCTCTAGTACTGTAATCAATAGTTTCTTTTGATTCATTAAAGGTATAAGCACCTTTAGCATAAAATTTTACAATTGCGGTATTCATATCAGGAGAAAAGTCTATGTCAAAATCTTTTAGATCAAAACTATCCCAGGTAAAATTTCTATCAGCCATAAATAGTTCATCTGTTTGTGTGTAAAATTTCGTTAAACTTGAGTCTCCAGAGGTCAACATCATATCATCAGTAATGTACTTTTTCCATTCTTCCAAATCTCTCTCAAGTATTGCATTTTGAACATTAGATTGTGCCTCTTGTAAGTTTTTAACTAGATTTTCCTTATTCATATTTCTCCAATAAGTAACTAGTTTTGGTTGATATGGTGATGCAAAGGGAGCATAATCATATGCCTTTAACTGACTATTAAAAGCCTTTTCATAATCCCCTTCCATTGCAGCAATTTCGCCCTGTGAGTCTAAAGCATTTGGACCTTGGTGAATTGTTAGCGATTTGAAAAGAGAAGAATATGCAGCTTCATAGTTTCCATTTCTTGCTTGAGAATATGCTATTGCATTGTGTGCGCTAGCAGCATTTGCAGGAAATTTGTTAGCAAACTTTTTCATTGCCTCTGTATCATTATAACTTGTATTAAGCCAATTTATTAATGCACTATCTGGATACATTGCTAGGGCTTTTTTTGCACTTGTTTCAAAATTTTCATTTGGAGTAGAAAGAAGCATAAACCAAGCTTTTTCAACATCACTAAGATTGTTAGCATTAATTTTTTGCAGTTTAGCTGATCTAGAACCCCAATCTTTGTTATTACTTGCAGCAGCAGCTAAAACTAATTTTGCGCATCCACAATCTTTATCAATAACTAAAGCAGCTTTAGCCATTCCGATTGCCATGAGATGTTCAAGATTTGAAAGATGGTCAATTGATTCATTTACTATTGCGTAAGCATCCTTATCGCATGAACTTTTTTCAATCCATTGTTGTGCATTGGAATTTAAAATAAATCCAATGGAAAACATTGTCAATATTAGTATTTTTTTCATAATTATAAATTTTTTGTGTGAATATAATTAAAAAATAAGTTAATACATACTGATAAGCATGTGATTTATGAAAATGACATTTTACAAACCATTAATTTATATTTTATATAAAAAAAAGCTGAAATTTTTGAGGGTTTGCAATACATTAATTATACTTTAAAACTCTTTCAAAATAATCTCCTAATTCATTTACAAGATCTTCTTTATTTTTTTTGTAATCAAAGTAAAATTTTGAATAAAGTTGTTGTAAATTTATACCTTAAATTATAATATAATTAACAAATGAAAATTTTTTTATCAATTCTTACATTAATTGGTTTTTTCATTGGTTGTAATAACTCTACAACCTCCAAATCTGTAAAATCCTTAAAAAAAGAAAAAGTAATTCAAATTCAAGATGAAATTAAAATAATTTTGAATTCTAATGATTTAATGCAATTTGATAAAAAAGTTTTATCAGCTCGCCCAGGCCAAAAAGTTACTTTAACTTTAAATCATACTGGAAGAGGAAATAAAATGATTATGGGCCATAATTTTGTATTACTTAAAAGTGGAGTCGATGTTGATGTATTTGCTAGAAAAGCAGTTGAAGCCAGAAATACTGAATATATTCCTGAGGGAGATGAAATGATAGCTTATACTAAATTAATTGGGGGAGGTGAAAGTGTAACTATAAGTTTTGAAGCACCAGAAAAAGGTATTTACAATTTTATATGTACTTTCCCTGCTCACTACCAATTAATGAGTGGACAATTAATTGTAAAATAATAGCTAATCATTACAAAGACCGGTTGTAGTGAATCCTAAATTTGAGTATTCTTTGTGAATTGTTTTTAAAAGTGAATATTCGCTAAATGAGTCCTGACCTAATTCCCATATCATAATACCATTTAATTCTTGACTAGCTAATTTTACTTTTAATCGGATAGTTGACCTTCCATTATAAAATTTTGAGCCTACGTTATCTATATCAGCATAAGATGTGTTTAATGATACCATACTTGAAAAAGTAAATGCATTTACATTTGAAGAATTTGTAAAATCGTATCCATAAAAAGGAACTCCAAGTATTAATTTTTTAGCAGAAACACCAATAGAATTCTTCCAAAAATTTATGGATTGTTGTGCATGAGAATATGAACTGTGTTGTCCGCTATCATTAGGTTTCCATGGACCTTTAAAATCATAGGCCATAATATGTATATAATCAAAGACCTGTAGAGCATCGGCTGTTATATTAGTATATTTTGTTGTTCCGGGTAGAGCAGCTGATATAATTTTGGAATGCTTATCTAGCTCAGTATTAAGATTTATAACAAAATTACTATATCCTGATGTAACATATTGCCATTCTAGGTCTACGTCTACTCCGTCTAAGTTATTATCAATAACATATTCCACAATTTTAGATACTAGACTGGGAATATTTTCAGGTTTATCAATTAAATTAGACCAATTACTAGCTTGTTCAGATGTTAAAGCACCTCCTCCGATTGAAATAGAAATTTTAATATTAGGGTTTTCAGACTTAGCCTTATTTACTACAGCGGAAATATCAGGCATAATAAGATTTCCATTAGAATCAGGATTTGCAAAAGCAAGATTTAAATGAGTTATTTTACAGTAATTAATTTGATTATTTAAATTAAATCTCCATGAGGGAAAATATCCTACAACCATAGCACTTGAGGAATTAGAATTATTGTTTTCCTCTTCAATAATTTCATCTTTGCTACAAGAAAAAATTATAATTGAAAGTAAAAGTATAGTTAAATGCTTTTTCAATTATTAGTTTGTTTATTCTAGTAATCCTTCACCTATAATTTTTTTTCTAATTTCAGTTGTTCCAGCTCCAATATCTAATAACTTACTGGATCTATACAAACGATTGATTTCACTTTCCCACATGTAACCCATACCGCCATGAATTTGAACAGCATCATCTAAAATTTTATTAGTTGTAGTTGATGCAAACATAACGGATGCAGAAGTATTCATGTGAATTTTTCCTTTACCTGCCTCTTTTTTCTCTGTAGAATCACATTCAGCTAATACGGAGTATACTAAAGCTTTAATAGATTGAACAGAAGTGTACATGTCAGCTATTTTAGATTGAATCATTTGAAAGTTAGAAATAGGTTTTCCAAATTGTTCTCTAATTTTTGCATATTCAATAGAAAGTTCTAAAGCTCTTTCACTAATTCCTAATGCAATTGGAGCGATCATTGCTCTTTCAAAATCAAGACCATTCATTACAGTAATATGTCCTTGCCCTTCTTTGCCAATCATATTTTTTACAGGAACTTTGAAATTATCAAAAAATAATTCAGAGGTTTGACTCCCTCTGTAGCCCATTTTTTTTAATTTAGAAACAACCTTAAATCCTGGGTTTTTAGTTTCAATAACAAAAGACGAAATACCTTTATTTTTGTTATTTAGATTAGTTTTTGCATAAACTAAAATTATATCTGCAATTGATCCATTTGTAATATATGTTTTACTTCCATTTAAAATATAGTAATCTCCTTCTTTTCTAGCTGTAGTTCGCATAGAGCCCAATGCATCTGAACCTGCACCTGGTTCCGTTAAGCCTAAAGCACCTATTAAATCACCTGAACAAAGACCTGGAACAAATTTTTCTCTAATATAATCAGAACCATTTCTGAATATATTGTCTAAACATAAATTATCATGAGCTGCCCAACTAAGAGCAATAGCATGATTCCATCTTCCAAATGCTTGACATACTAACCCAGCTTGCATATAGCTCATTCCTGCTCCTCCAAGCTTAGGGTCAACTGTTAATCCAATTAAACCAGCATCTCCCATCTTTTTAAAAATTCCATCAGGCCACCATTCTTCATTATCCATTTTTTCAGCATGTGGGTATAATTCTTTTTTAGCGAATTGATTGGCAGTATCTAAAACGGCTTTTTGATCTTCATTCAAACTAAATTGATTTGTTTTTGAATACATAGTTTAATTAAAGTGTAATATTAAAATTAATTTTTAAAAATACCTATATACTTAAACAATTAATTGTACTTATTTTTCTTCTTCTGATTTTGTTGTATTGTAAATTTCAAATTCCGAAATTTATGGAGCAGCTTTTGACTCTAAAACAGGGCCTAAATAATGATTATATTTAATATTATATGAATAAAATAATTAAAGAAAATTTTAATCTTGAAATTATTGAATTAAATAAGCTTGATGGTTACGAAAATGAAAATTATTTAATAACTACAAAAGATAAAAAATACATATTGAAAAAATATCCTTACTCTCCAGAGCTAGCAACAGTCATTAAGGGAGAGAATGAAGTGCTTTTATTTCTGTCAGAAAACAATGAAAAATTTCCTGATCCAATCAAAGCTGTTGATGGTAAATATATTCAAATTCATAAAATAAATGGACAAAAATTTATATGTAGAATGCTTTCTTTTTTAGAAGGAGAAATGCTAGGAAATACAAAAAACACTAAAAAAATGTTTGAGTCTTTAGGGATATTTCTAGCTAAAATGGATAAAAAATTACAATCTTATAATAATAATATTATAAAGTCAAGAGTGTGGCATTGGGATTTACAATATTTTCATCTCAACAAAAAATTTATTGATTATATATCCGATGCAAAAGATAGAAGTTTAGTTAAAAACTTATTTTATCAATTTGATGAAAATGTAAGGCCATTAATTCCTTATTTAAGGAAATCTATTATTCATAGTGATGCAAATGAATGGAATGTACTTATTCAAAATGGAAAAGTTTGTTCTATTATTGATTTTGGAGATTTGGTATACTCTCCGTTAATTAATGAAATTGCTATAGCAATGACTTATGCATCTTATGATAAAGATAATCCTTTAGATTGGGCTTCAATAATATTAAAATCATATAATGACGAAATCCCTATTCTCGAAATTGAGATTAAAATTCTTTATTATTTGATAGCAGCAAGATTATGTGTTAGTTTATGTAATGCAGCATATTCAAAAAAAATAAACCCAGAAAATAATTATGCTTTTTCTAGTGAAAAACCTGGATGGAAAATGCTTTATAAGTGGATAGACTTAAGCCCAAGATTTGTTGAAAATTCATTTAGAAAAGCCCTTACGTTTTAATAAAACAAATGCTAAAATGCTAGCAAAAAAACTGATGAGATAATTATTAAGAATAAAAATTTTAATTATCATTCTCTTTAAAATCAATTTTTATTTGGGTTTTGTATTCATTATATGATTTATAGTAGTTATTACTCATCCAAAGTAACTGCGCTTTTGAGTTTTTATTAGCTCCTAAAATAGCATATGGTCTTACATTATCATTTTTAGAATTAACTGTAATACTAGATTCTATCCATTTTCCATTATTTTTTACAGCTTTAAAAATTTCAAAAATATCTTGAACAGGTTTTGAATAGTAAACGGTATTTATATTTTCATGATCTATATGAATTCCACCTGAATAATGAGGTTCAGGATCTCTGTCTTCTTTATTTCTTTTAAATCTTGGGAAAGATGAGCCGCCAGAACTTATCATTGAATTTTCCCAATTTTTACCATTCCAATGAGCATAATAATATTGATGCTTAGTTTCTTCAGGTAGTCTTGTATAAACTATAGCTGGATTACCTTTTTCATTAATTGCAATATCCCATATCCAAGATTTTACAGCATTTCTATATTTTAAAAATTCACCATATGAGTTATATACAATTTCACATTGATTATGTTCTAATGGAAGAGTATTATTATCTCCAATAATTCTATTATCAGATTTATAATAATTCCCTTTTTTATACTTTAAGTAATAAATATTATTAAAAGGTTCATTTCTTGGATGGCCATCAGTAAAAGCAAAATGAATCTCATCTTTTCCATTACTTACAACTTTCATATATGGTCTTTTGTATAAGTTTTTTGTTGATTTTAGAAGTATTTGAGGATTTGACCAACTTAATCCGAGATTATCTGAATATGCAAAAGTAGGTTTCCAATCAGCTCCTCTCCAAAAAAGATAAATTCTATTATTCTCTTCAGAAAGCATTATGGGGTTAGTGTAACATAAAAGTTTCTTACCTTCAGAAGGTTGAGGAATGTTTTTTATTGGTTGCCAAGATGTAATATCTTCTGGATTTATACTTGTAGTGTATGATATCCCTGATGGATTATTTTCCTTGTTAAAACTATTTTTTGAATGAGCAGAAAAAAAAATCATTATCCTTTTATCTGGAAGAATTAAAAAAGAGGGATTAGCATGGTCATCTTTATTAAATTTTTCATAAAGATTAAATTCTGTTATTTCATTTGATATTTCATTATATGATCCAACCATAATACTTCCATCTGAAGATACCCATCCAGAATAGATTTTGTTATTTAAATGAATAGCTCTAGGATCTGAAAACCAACACCAAGCCCCATCATTACTAAAAGTTTTGTAATTTTTTTTTTGAGAATAAGGGTTGTTATTTTCAGTTAAAGAATTTTGAGCATTATTTTTAAAAATAAATAATGATAGAGAAAAAAATAAGTAAACTAAATATTTCATTGGTTTATCAAATTCTTTACCTCCATTTCTCTTTTGGCAAAATCAATTCTATTTTTATTAGTGAATTCAAGATTTTCTTTTGTGATAATTTCTATTGGAGAAAAACTTTTTCTTTCAGGTATTATTTTTCTAAAAAGGAAATCACTAATATGTAAAATAGACTTGTATCCTTGATTAAAAGATTTTTGTGAAATTAAAAAAGTTATTTTATCATTTTTTAAACATTTGATATTTTGATCAGTTGTATCAAATCCAATAATTTTCAAATCTTTTTCATTAATATTTTTTATTGAATTAGATATAACAGAAACTCTACTTGAAGGAACAAAAACTCCTTTTATTTCAGGATTTGACTCAAGAATTGAATTTATTTTTGAGCTAACATCTTTTTTCTTGTCTAATGATTCAAAAACAATACTAAAAGATGTGGTTTTGACCTGTTTATCTAAAAAGTACTCTTCAAACCCTTTAATTCTGTTTCTTATACCATCGTTTTTTAATTTAGATGCAATTTTAACAGTTAAGAATTTCGGTTTTTTTCCGAGTGAAGTGTGTAATAGTTTTCCAGCTAAATAACCACTTTTAAATGAGTCTTGACCAATGAATGACAAGTTGTTATATCCATCTAAAAAAATGTTTAAGAAAACATATGGAATGTTTTTTTTATCAAGGTTTTCTAAAATATAATTTGTTTCATTTTTAAAAGCTGGAACAATAATCACACCATCTGGATTAATTTTTAATAACTTATTAAAAGCAGATAAGTAGCTTTTTAAATTTGTTTGTGAATATTTGAAATTATAAACCTTGAATCCAAAAATATCGATTTCATTACTTGCTTTTTTAATTCCTAAGTAGGGAGATTTCCAAAATAAATTATCTTTATCGTAATTTGGAATTAAAGTAGCTATTTTATAATCTTTTTTCTTTGCTAAAGCACTAGCAACAAAATTTATTTTAAAATTATTTTTTTTAATTATTTTTTTTATAAGCTTTTC
>MDSV01080497.1_pt1 | contig 38546 bp, 23 predicted proteins | sample 810851 | NCBI WGS metagenome assembly MDSV01 (sample SAMN05326640, study PRJNA326480) | marine metagenome | isolation source: seawater | place: Atlantic Ocean: North East | collected 2012 | reverse complement strand
TACTATTTCTCAATCCGGCAGCCGAATTGGTTGAGCAGACTATTGTATCAGGACTTAAGAAAATAAAAAAATAAAAATCGGCTTTCGAAAGGGCCCCCCCTCAAACGGGGGCATTCGCATGGGTACCCTTTGCAAGGCCTCCTCTGTTTCAAGAGGAGGCTCTGCAACTTGTATTGTGCGTGATTGATCACGCAGCAGGCTGCCAATCGGTGCCATTCCACCACATCATGCTTCCATCATCCATTTGACGCCATGTGTGTCCAGTGCTATCGGTCCACTGTTGCAGGACTTGTGGTTCTGCAACAACTGGCTGAGCGGCAACTGGCTGTGGCTGATAGACTGGTTCTGCTACAGCCTGTGTTTGGTATGCAGGTTGTGTGGCTTCAACAGTTTGTGGTTGATAGGAAGTTTGTGCTTGTGTTGCGAAACTCGTAGCGGCAGCTTGGCTACTTGATGGTTGAGCGCTGAAGATTGTTCCCTCACTCATCGACATTGAGTTAGTCATTCCATCTTGGGCGAAATCTTTGCCAATGTCTCCACCAGCCTCTCCTCTTCTCATGAACAGAAGGCCTCCGATTCCCGCTAGAACTAGGATTCCAATTGCGATGAATAGGTAATTCATCCACCCACTGTCTTCATCCTCATCAGATGAAGTGTCATCTCCAGTTCCTTCACCTTCATTGGTATCATCTTCTTCATCAACAGGGACTTCTACTACTTCTACAGGTGGCATCAATACCATGTCAATTATGTGAATTACACCGTTTGATGTGAATACGTCCGCTGTTGTTATTCCTGCACCATTGATTCCTGGGCTTGCAGAAATTGTGGCATTGTCTCCATTTACCATTTGCAACGTATCTCCATCAACAATATCTGCAGCGGTAAATGTTCCTGCATAGACGTGATAGAGCAAAATGTCAGTCAGGTTTTCCTTTCCTGATACGCTATCAAATGATGCTAAGTCGATGCCTGCATCTGCGAATGCTTGGTCAGATGGTGCGAAGACTGTAAACGGACCCTCTCCTTGTAAGGTCTCAACTAATTCCGCTTGAATTAAAGCTGCAACTAATGAGGTGTGTGCGTCACTACAAACAGCGGTTCTAACAGTGTCATTTGGCGTATCGGTTGGCATCAGAACCTTGTCTATAACATGTATGATACCGTTGCTGGTGTTGAGGTCTGCACTCAAGACTGTTGCATCATTAACCATTACTGAGTCGCCAACGGTGAATGCAAGCGGTTGACCGTTTAATGCGGTTGCTCCACCACATCCCTCGACAGCAGAGGCTGGTACTGCACCATTAACTACGTGGTACAACAGAATGTCAGACAAGGTATCTTTGCCTTCAGGAGTATCTAGAGAGGCCAGATCGATTCCAGCATCAGCAAACGCCTGGTCTGTCGGTGCAAAGACTGTGAAAGGACCTTCTTCTTGCAGTGCCTCAACTAGTTCTGCTTGTGCTAAGGCCGCAACCAAAGAAGTGTGTTCTGGACTACATTGTGCAGTTCTGACAATATCCCTAGGCGTCGAAGTTGGCATCAGAACCTTGTCAATGACGTGGATTATGCCATTGCTGGTGTTAACGTTTGCAACAGTTACATTTGCACCATTAACCATCACTGTTTTTTCAACTGTAATTGTTGAACTTTCACTATTATCCATCCCTGTATATCGAACTGTAAATGAAAGTGGATTTCCATTCATTGTATTTCCAGACATGCAATCTGACACATCTGAGTATGGTATTGCACCATCAACCACGTGGTAAAGAAGAATATCATTTAACGCCTGCTTTCCTTCAGGATTGTCAAGAGCAGTAAGGTTGATTCCTGCATCTGCGAATGCTTGATCTGTTGGTGCAAAGACTGTGAACGGGCCATCTCCTTGCAGAGTTTCTAGCAGGTCCGCTTGAATGACTGCTGCAACTAGAGAGTCGTGAGCCTCGGTACACTGTGCTGTTCGCGGAATGTCTTTTGGTGTGGCAGTAGGCATCAGCACCTTATCGATAACGTGGATAATTCCGTTACTTGCTGCAATGTCTGTTGCTGTAATATTGGCACCGTTAACCATAACCGTATTTCCAACTGTAAATGAAAGTGGATTTCCATTCATTGTATTTCCAGACATACAATCTGTCACGTTAGCTGCTGGAATGTGTCCATCCAAAACATGGTAGAGAAGGATATCCTCCAGGGCTTGCTTTCCTTCAGCATTATCAAGAGCAGTAAGATTGATTCCTGCATCAGCGAATGCTTGATCGGTTGGAGCAAATACCGTGAATGGACCATCACCCTGTAAGGTCTCCAATAACTCAGCTTGTAATATACTAGACACTAGAGAAGTGTAATTTCCGTCACATTCTGCCGTTCTTGGTATGTCGTTTGGAGTATCTGTTGGGAATAATACCTTGTCAATTACATGGATTATTCCGTTACTTGTGGCTACATCAGGCGATGTAACTGTGGCTCCGTTAACCATAACATCTGAACCCACGCTAAACGAAAGTGGTTGTTCGTTTAGGGCATCAACAGCCATACAATCTGAAAGTGCACTGGACGGTACACTTCCCGATACAACGTGGTAAAGCAGGATGTCGGTTAGGACCTGCTTTCCTTCAGCATTATCAAGAGCAGTAAGGTTGATTCCTGCATCAGCGAATGCTTGGTCTGTCGGTGCAAACACCGTAAAGGGGCCATCTCCTTGCAAAGTTTCTAGCAATTCCGCTTGAATAACTGCTGCAACTAGAGAGTCATGATTTTCTGTGCACTGTGCTGTCCTTGGAATATCCCTCGGAGTTGAAGTTGGCATCAGAACCTTGTCGATAACGTGGATGATACCATTGCTGGTGTTAATGTCTGCATTGGTAACATTAGCACCATTTACCATTACTCCATCCGCAACTGTAAACGAAAGAGTGGCATCTGGTCCTATATTTACAGACATACATTCTGTTAAATTGCTTGAAGGCACTTCACCAAATACGACGTGATTTAGCAAAATTTTGGATAAATTATCTTTATCAGAATCTGTGGTAAAGGTTGTGAGGTCGATTCCTGCATCAGCAAATGCTTGATCGGTCGGAGCAAATACAGTGAAAGGTCCTGGACCTTGTAGAGTTTTAAGCAATTCTGCTTGAACAACTGCTGAAACCAATGAATTGTGATCACCTGTACATTGTGCTGTTCGAGGTATATCATTTGGCGAATCATTTGGAGATAGGACTTTATCGATGACATGAATTATTCCATTGCTTGCAATTACATCAGTCATTGTAATATTTGCGTCGTTTACCATTGCACCATTTCCTATACTGAAAGAGAGATTCTGGCCTCCAGCGGAACTTTCTGTTTGGCAATCAGAAATATCTGCAGAGAGTAACTCAGTTGGGACTACGTGGTAGAGTAATATTTCCTCTAACAATGCGTTTCCAGATGGAGTGTCTAAGGCCTCAATGTCGATTTGCGCGTCCGCAAACGCTAGGTCTGTGGGTGCGAATACCGTGAAAGGACCTGAGCCTTCGAGTGTAAGATCAAGGCCAGTTTGTCTCAGTGCGTCAAAAAGAGTGTAGTGAATATCAGTATCATATGCAATTCCAGGTATGTTGTATGGTGGGATCAAGACCTTGTCAATAACGTGAATGATTCCATTTGAAGAAATTACATCTGCCTGTGTAACGTTTGCTCCATTTATCTTTACGGAATTTGATGTTACACCAAACTTTGCATTGTTACCGTTGACCATCTCAACAACCATACCGTCAGATAGAGCACTTGACGAAACAGAACCTGAAACCACGTGATACAGCAGAATGTCGGTAAGAGTATCTTTTTCCGCTTGAGTTTGATAATCAGCCAGGTCTATTCCTGCATCAGTAAATGCTTGATCTGTAGGTGCAAACACAGTAAATGGGCCCGCCCCCTGAAGTGTTGAAACTAGGTTTACGTGTTGTAGTGCTGCAACAAGGGAATCATGTACCCCAGTGTTTGAAGCGTTTGTTGGTATGTCGTCATTGGCGTCCGCTGTCACATTTAGAGGAAATGCTGAAGCGACTAGCACAGTCATCATAATGAATGTTAGAACTCTATTCATAATTTTATCACACGGATGTGAGGTTATAAGCGAATGTTTTTTTTCACCAAAATTAACACTTTACAATCTAAAATAGATTCGAGTATTGATTGTCTTCATCAGGCTAAATCAAGAAACCCTGCAAATGAAATAATTGTCTCCACAATATTGAGACTTGGTTTATTTCCAATGATTTTACTTCAAGAACCCCATATGTTGAAGAAGTTATGAATATGCGCGAAGCGCATGAGTCGTAGGATATCGGCACTCGTCTTGACCACACTTTTCGTTATCGCACCTCTAGCTGGATGCTTTGGTGATGAAGAAGTGGAGGAAGTTATTCCAGCTGATTCATTCCAGATTGATTTCGTTGACCCGCAAGATGCGGTTATGCGCTCGGGTGAATTCCATGACTTCACACTCGAAGGAAAAGGAAATGCAATCTCTACTGAGCCGGATGTAATGATTTTCATCAATGGAACCTATGTTGTTAGCCACAGCGTGATGGTTGAGGATAATACTGTCTACGGCCAATTTCTAACAACGCCTTACGTCACTGAAGTGAACATCACTTTCATGTCTGATGATGGCCAAACTGAAATCGTAAAGGTATCAACCACTGAAGGAACTCCTATCGTAAATGGTGAGGAATGGTTTAGAAAAACCGATTTCATCACCAGCGTTTGTACTGACACAACAAAATGTGGAGGATATGTCAACCGCTGGATGGGCGCAGGCAATGGTTTCTTTGAGAGAGCCGCTGAATATTTCAAAGGTCAATTTGAAGGATTGGGATATGAAACATACCTCCTCAGAGTCACAGATCACGGCAATCTAGCCCAGCCTGAAAGCCTGAACGTCATCGCTTGGAAACAAGGACGAAACGACAACTGTGTTCAAGGAATGGGCGGCCACATGGATATTGCTCCACCTGGCGGACCTCCCGGTGGTGGCACCTATGAAGGTGCATATGACAACACAGCAGGTACCGTTGCAATGTTGCTCTATGCTAGAGCATTTGCAGACCTAACATTCGAGTGTGACACTTTCTTGGCACTATGGTCTAGCGAAGAAGAAGGACTGCGCGGCTCAAACGCATTCGCAAACAATCAGTGTGACTACTGCTTACCACACGACAAGGAGTTGGAGTTCTACATCAACATGGACATGATGGGTATGTCTTGGCCTGCTAAGAAAAACGGGGTGGGTGACCCATTCCCCTACCACGCATGGTCTGGACCTGACTTGAATCCAGATGTGCAAGATGTTGCAATTACAACGGTTCTAGACCACGTCCATCGCAATGTAATGAAAGCACCAATGGACTTGAGAATCGATGGGACATACGGCGCTGGATGTGACCAGCATTGGGACGAGCATGAAGACTTGGTATTCGATGTGCACGAGGACACATTTGGTCGCTCTGACCACGTTACCTTCCGCAACCTAGGAGCTCAGACAATCTTCCACCTTGGGGCGTATGATGAAGACTATTCAGCATACCACTCACCAACTGACACATTAGACAACATGATTGAGGAAGTTGGTGGTCAAGAAGAGTTAGAGAGGAGTATGGAATTCGTAATGTGGGCTGCAATGATTGAGTTTATCATTGCAGACCAAACACCAGAAATTCGCAACATGAACGAAGTGTGATACTATGGTAGATGCAATTGGAGAATTACTTGCCTCTGCAGGCCATGCAATAGCCGAAGATAGTGAGTTCCTCAAAGAAAAGAGCGAGACCAAGTCTATTGTGATTAGATTGGCGTATTACCTAATCCCTATGGCAATTCTCACAGGAGTTTACTTCTGGGTTGTTTACAATTAATTCCAGAAGGCATCCTCTTCCCACGGCAGGCCTACAGCAATTCCGAGGATTTCTAGAACGACATAATTGAAGAAAAGGTATCCCAATACTGCAATTGTAAATGCAAGGAGCGAGGTGTTGATCACTTTCCTTCTCTCTCTTTTCACATCATCGAGGGTGCAAACTCCTTGGTTTCTGAAATATGATACGAGTCCTACTGCTACCAAAATACCAGCAATGCCCAACATTGTTGGTCTGAACCACCAGTATCCATCTTTACCCCAATACAGAGTGTCCGACAAAGCAGCAGCTGTAGATACAGATGCTAGGCCGAACATCACCATGACAACTGATGGGAGGCAGCACATCGAAGCAACAATGGCCGAGGATGAAATCCACTTCCAAAGGCCTTTGTCCATACCATATCCACCAAACTTATCATTAATCAAACAATGTATACTCCGTTAGACATTATTTCTTACTGTTTTACATCCAACACCGAAGTCTGGATTCGCTTTCATCGCTTGCGCGGTTTTCTCCAATAAGTCGTCTTCTGCTGTTCGTGGATTTCCTCCAGCCTTGCGCCACGAGACTGAAACAAATAACTCGTCGTGAACAAAAGATTCGACCTGATAATTCTCCAAATTTATGTCTCGAGGGTTTAGGTGCATTCCGAGTTTTTCCGCCTTTTGAACCGCTTCTTTTGCGGTCCAAGTTTCAATTGCTATTTTTGAATTTTCAATTAGAAAATTCAACTCCTCGCCTTTCGCCATCATGTCGAAAGCATTCTCTTGGATTTGCCGGTCTTTACGCTCTGCATCAATTCCAATCCAATACCCAGCTTCAACCAATGCGCAGACCGCCCAGCCCTCACAATGACCTATGCTAATTCCTGGAAGGGGCTCATTTCTCCACACCCCATTTATCCATGACAAATAGGGGGCCCGATGTTCAGTTCGAAGCACTTCTAGAGAATCCAAAGGTAAGCCCCATGCCTGAACACATTTTTCGAGAAGGAGTCTACCGGAGTTGTGATCGTTCAGGCGTTTTTGTGTTGCCCGAGGTATGTCTTCAGAAAATATGCTTCTACACTCTTGAATTGGCATTCTAGCAAGCAACATCTTCGGACCCGCAACAGGACCCATGATTTCCATCATTTCACCTCGATAGAGTGAATCTTTGGTCTTCGGGAACTTCTCCCATCGCTTTGAGCCTCAATCCCTTCAAAGAAAGAACAGGTGCATCATCATCACCAACTACGACGACGTCATGCACGGTTACGCCTGCATCTTCTGTTGCAACCTTAACCGAGCGCACCCGGAGCCTTTCTTCGGCTTCAGGGACTCTAAGCATAGTAGACCATTCAATTCCAATAGGTAAGCTGGAGAAACCATCGCTTTCCATAGCAGCCAAACCTGCGTTTTGGAAACCAGCCTCGATAAGCATCGGCAATGCATCAAGGAGAACCTCTTCGCCCTGACTTTCAAGGGCGAATTGATCGGTAGAGGGCAATTGGTGCCTCATCAAAGCAATTCCATCGACACCGCCTTCTATTCCTCGCAATACGCCTCCGTGAGATTGGAACCGTGGTCCGTGGAAGTATCTCAAGTAAATGAAACTTGAATGGTGTTGGAGTTCACCGTCTGGAGGAGTCCCAATTTCTGGCAGTGAGTCAACCTCACTATTGAGGAATGAAGTCATGTCATCACTGCTTGCAACCAATCTCACCTTTGCTTCATGATGTAGCCTTGGTTCGCCGAATACCTCGCCCTTTGAATTGACCAAGTCTGAGACTAGTCTGCACTTTACCCAACTCAAGTCGCCATCACTTGCGACTAATTCAGCCTCAACACGAACCGTCATTGAGCCTTTCATTATCTTGATTGGCAGACCAAATGTTACTTCTTCGAATCCTGCTAAATGATTGTTAGGAAGCAATAGTAGAGAGTTTTCTGCAAACATCTCCATCGCCATCACACCAGGGTGATATGGAACTCCATCGATAGCGTGATCGCTTAGGAAGGGGTGGTCCTTCACGGAAAGTGTGCATTGGGAAGTCAAGGATTTGCCTTCATCTAATGTGATTAATTTGTCAATTAGAGGGAATCTTCGTGGGTCTCCAATTGCTGCTGCCATCTCTGCTGGAAGTTTCAATGGAGCATCTCTGAATGAATCATAGCGGTCCATCAATCCAAGAGAGCCACAACCGAGAACTCTTCGCTTTCCACCAGCTAGTGCTTCGCCAACAAATATCTCGACTCCATCATCAACAGCCAATGTTTCAATGCCTGCTGATTCGAAAACCGCTTCAATCGAGCCACGAGTTGCCATTCCAACATCACGCCAACCAGTCCAACCAATCGCTACTGCTCTGCATTCTGAATTCGCTGTAAGTCGTGCCATCTCAGCATCTAGAATCGAATTTGCTGCGGCATAGTCCGTCTGGCCGCCGTTACCAAATCTTCCAGCAACACTGGTGAATGCACATGCAAATCGCAATGAATCGCCAGCGCATGAAGCCAGTGCCTTCCAACCGTCAATCTTTACCCTGACAATCAAATCAAACGTAGACCAAGCCTTATCTGCAACAAGTTTGGATTCTTCTAAGCCTGCGCCATGAACGATTCCTGTTACGACTCTGTCGCCAACTGCTGCGCTAATTGCGTTTGAATCGGTTACATCTGCGGAGTGATATTCAGCCTTGTTTCCTGTTGATTCTATTTCGCTGATGGTGCGGTAAATGTCCATACTTCTAGTTAATTTCATCCACGCATTATTCCATTCAACCATTGTGACCTTGCCGCTTTCTGATTCGGCAATCAATGATTCTCTAAGTACCATCTTCCGTGTGTTTAGATCTTCATCTGACCAGTCTAGCCATTGTGAGGTTTCTTCAACAAGTCCACTTCGTCCAAGCAATAGGAAAGTTGCTCCAACATTCTTGCTCGCATTTGCAACACCAATAATCGATGCAGCGGTTACACCTGAACCGCCGCCACTAACCAGCCAAATATCATCAGATTGGAGTGGCTTTACTTCGCCTACAAGATCTTCTGCAAAGCAGACGAGCGTCCACCTTCTCAGATCCCTATCAATTCCAATCTCTACCTCGCCACCTGCATTGAGCATATCATTCTCGATAATCTCAGCAGCAGCATCGGCATCGATAATCAACTCTGGGTGTAGGTCGAGTGCGCGGCAGCGGAGGTTCTCCCTTTCAAATGCGTATGACTTGGTTACACCACTAGCACCGCAGGCAAGAGAATTGAATCTCTCTCCTCTGTTTCCGTGCCTGCCGTCCAAAGCAGATACGCTACCAACAATTCCTGACGAAAGAACGTCTAATTGGGAATCTAGGCCCTTCAATAGACCAAACCATGACTGAGCTGCCAAGTTAACTTGGTTGGATGCCCCCTCACTCTCCCATGAACTGCCTGTTAGGGAAAGTGGTGCAAGGTGAATGATTCCACCAACGCCTGAGATTCTAGAGCAAATTTCTGCAATTTGTTCTTCGCTACCAGGGTCTGCTCTGTAGGTGTGCCCGGACAACTCTTCTTGTTCAGTCACTGACTTTGCTCCAAATTCAAATCCGACTTTAGCAACCGAGAGACCTTTCGCTGAGAGGCGAGATGCTAAGGCGTCTGCTACTCCCCAGTTATCCTGAGTGAGAACAATTGTTCCGCCTATTGGAAGTCCTTCAGCAACTGCAGGGCACGGTTCAACTTCGACTTGCCATCTTCGAGTTTTCGAAGCGGTTGCCGGTGCAACTGGTTCCAAGGTCGTAGTTTGAGCCACAGGAGCTGACTCTTGTGGAGCCGGCGTAACATCGGACGTCTGAGGTTGTGCAACCTCACTTCCACCTTTCATTTTGACAATGTATGAAACGAAATGGTTCAGTGTAGGATGGTCTGACAAAACAAAGTCTTCATCGACAGGCAGAGAGAATATTTCTCTCACATCACCCATGATCTCAGCTTGCTTGACAGTATCAATACCTAACTCGCCTTCCAAATCTTGGTCCATTTCAATGAAGTCTTCAGGATATCCTGTATGCTTCACAACTACTGCGATTAGTTTGGGTTGAATATCTCCTGTGTCGCCTAAACTGGATGCTGAACTTACTGGCGCTTGCGCTACTGGGGCTTTCTGAACTGCCACAGGTTCAGGCTCTGCAGGTGTGTTTACAACTGCCGGCGCAGATGAAGTGGTTGGAGAACCTCCGGTCATTTTCACAATGTAATCGACGAAGTGGTTGAGAGTTGGATGTTCGGATAGAACGAAATCCTCGTCCACAGGTAAAGAGAAAATTTCTCTCACATCACCCATGATTTCGGCTTGCTTGACTGTATCAATTCCTAATTCTCCTTCTAGATCCTGATCCATTTCAATGAAATCTTCAGGATATCCAGTATGTTTGACAACTACTGCAATCAATTTCGGTTGAATGTCTGATACATCTCCTGAACTTTGTGCAACAGCCGGCGATTCTACTGCTTTGGGCTTTGCAACAGACGGCTGAGGTGTTGGCTCTACTGCAGGCTTAGGCTCCTCAACCTGCGCTGGTGCAGCGGCAGTAGCTACCTCTCCTCCCTGCATTTTGTGGATATATGCAATCATGTGATTCAGGGTAGGATAGTCTGAAAGGACGAAATCCTCATCCACAGGCAAACCAAACTTAGCACGGATATCTGCCATTATTTCGGCTTGCTTGACTGTATCAATACCTAACTCGCCTTCCAAATCTTGGTCCAACTCAACAAAGTCGGCTGGGTATCCAGTGTGGTTTACCACCACTTCAATCACAATTTGAGTCGTATCTCCCTCGGGCACGGATGGCGGAGTTGGCGTTGGAGCAACTTGAGGCCTAGGGCTCGATTGTTCTACAACCGGAGCGGGTTCTTGTTTGGCAATTGCTGGGGCTGCGACTACAGGCGCTGCAGATACTGATTCTGCAGATGGAGTCGCATATTCATCTCCCTGTATTCCCCCGTGAAGGTTATTCTCACCATCTACGTAAGCGACCAGTTTATTCTTCAAAACACGTAACTCTAGGTTTGGTGTTCCAGCTTGAGATTGATTCCATGCAAGCAACTTATTCTTGTCAATTCTCTCTCCCGAGTATTCGCATTTCCTTACAAGTGAAAGACCAATTTGGCTGCCGAAACCAGCGGCAAATCTCATTCCATACTTTAGATTAGAATAATCGCCACCTTTAGACAGGTTCAGATCTCCAAGTTCGGGGTCTACCTCTTTGTGATTCGCAATTGGAGGAATTCTACCAGTCAACAAACCATAGAACATCGAAGCGTCTTCAATTCCAACACCCATTGGGTGCCCAGTGAATCCTTTTGTGTTTGCAATCACTATTGAATCGGTGCTTTGTCCAAATGTTTCACGCAATGCCTTGACTTCGGATTGAGCAGAACCGCCTCTTGCTGGAGTGTATGTTTCATGAGAGAAGAATACTGTATACGGTGCCATTTGATGTCTATCAAGACCCCATTGCTTCTCCATTTCTGTCACGAATTCATTGACTGTTTGAGCGACGTGATCAACATCTAAGCGAGTTCCGTGATAGGCAGAATTTGAAATCTTTGTTCCAAGGATTTCGGCTATCGGTTGGACACCTCTTGCGTCTGACTCCGATTTTCTTTCGACTACGAATGCAGCAGCGCCCATGCCCAGAATCAATCCATTTCTTCTCTTGTCAAAAGGCAAAGCGGTTTCTTCTACCACGTTATTTGTTGAAGCAGCGCCGCTAGCAGCGAATCCTGAACCAATCCATTCCCACAAATCATCGCCTGTGACGTCGTCTGCAGAGATGATTACGACTCTATCGCATCTATCGTTAGCTAACCAATCCTCAGCAACACCAAAGGCGGCTGTTGCTGATGCACATGCTAAATTGATTGTAGTATTTGGTCCTCTAATTCCAACGTGTTGGGCGAATTGAGAATGACCCATGTTTAGAATTTGAAACAGGTATCTCCTATCGAATCTGCCTTCTCCATCATCTCCATTCATTTTTGCATGCTTAGCAGCCATCTGATGGCCTGCGAAACAAGATGAAAACACAATCCCAGTTCTGTCTCTGTATGCTGACGGCATTTGCCAAGACCGGATTAACCTCAGGCCACCTTTTCCTACCTGCTCAACTGGAGTTAGTGGAATCCCTGCGTCTTTGAGAGCGATTAATCCAGCAGCACACGCTAATTGAGTTGTAATATCCCATGCCGCTGCGATCTTGGCCTCGATTCCAAATTCTTCCTCGGCATCGAATGCAGACTTTGTTCCCGCCAATTGCGGGATGTCGCCAAATGCTTTCGCAGCCTCCATTCCAACACTGCCGTCTCTACCTTTGATTAATCGAACAATGTTCTTGTCGAGCAATCTCTGCTTGTAATCATCACTCACTTCAGAAATACAAGTTTCGCCTCTTACTAATTTCTCAAAGTTACCTTCATCGAATACTCTCTCGCCACCTGGCAGGCCAAGTGAAATTCCTGTTACGACGTAAGGATCATCTCCTCTATCATCCATTTTCGTAACTCGTGACTTGCTTTGAGTCATCGGAGCGGCAGTAATCCATCTAGTGATATCCCCAGGAGTTGTTGCTAGAGTTATATCCCAATCAGGGTCTGTGCTACAGCGTGCGTGAACCGTTGTGATTACATTTTGAATTTGGTCATCATTCATCCCTAAAACGGTACGCATGTTGACATTGCCCTGACAGAACTTCGCTGGATATCCAGTATGTGCTGAGATCAATTCTCCCACGAGCGCCTTCTTGGCTGCATCCGGGTCAACGTATGAATCGGTTGATTTGACTACTGTTTGAGTGACTACTTCACCGCCCTTTGATGGCAGCGGCCTACTCCTCTCTCTAAGCGGAGTTGCTGGTTTGCTAGAACCGCCTTGAGCCTCGATAGGCCCAGCACGGAATGCTTCTGTTAGGTGTGGACTATCTCGTCTGGGCCAACTTGGTGGGCGACCCGCTAGTGCAAGTGTTCCTAGTGCAGCCAAGAAGGTTGCAATTCCCCCAGCCTTGGGGTGATTTGTCATTACTGGAATCGCTTGTTTTCCTTCCAAAATTTGTGAGGCGAATACCGTAAGGGCCCGTTTTGGACCAACTTCCAAAAATATCCTCGCTCCAGCATCATACATTGAATTGATTTGCGAGGTCCATTCTACGCTTGATGCCATCTGGGGCGCTAATTTGGACAGCACTGCAACTTTCGAATCGCCGCCGTCATCCATCGGATACCAACCGCCATCGACGTTGCTGGTGATTGGAATCTTTGGCCAATTGATTTCAAGACCCTCTAGGAATCTTCGTAATGGCTCGTTTGCTGGAGCGACTATTCTTGAGTGGAACGCATGGCTTGTTGCTAGTGCTACGGTTTGGAACCCTTCTGCTTCAAACCTAGACATAGCTGCCTTGACAGGTTCTGTTTCTCCAGCGATTACGGTCATCTTTGGAGAATTCTTGTTCGCTGCGATGACATATCCGTCTACTTCTTCGAGGATTTCTGCAATTCTTTCGTAAGGAGCCGTTACGCTTGCCATCAGACCTTTGTCTTCAATTTCAACGCTCCCCATTTCAGTTCCACGTGCAGCGGCTGCTCTCAGAGCGCCGTCCATATCCAGAATTCCTGCACTCATCAGGGCAGCATATTCTCCAAGGCTGTGCCCTGCAACCATGTCTGGCTTATGCCCATGAGCATTGAGTGCTGCCTCAATCGCAAGGTCTGCAGTAAGCATTGCTGGTTGAGTGTATTCGGTTTGCTTGAGTTTGTACTCTGCTTCTTTCTTCTCTTCGTCAGACAAATTTTCTCTAAGAACGAATGATGAAAGTGTCTCCCCATCTAGAACCTCGACCATTGTTATGTCCGCTTTTTCCCAAACCTTTCCGACTCCAGTAAATCTGCCGAACAGGTCGTTTGTCATCCCGACATATTGGCTGCCTTGACCAGGATACATGTGAGCTACTTTTGCTTCTGAGGGCATTGCTGGCGCATCGCTGATTAGAATGCCCTGGCTCATTAGGAATCCCCATTTTTCAGCATCGTCCATCGCTTTGAGGGCGAGGTCTTTTCGCTTGTTGAATTCGGCCCAAGAGGTTGCACTAATCGCCATTCTTACAGAATCCTTCGCATCGAAAGACCAGTGTTCAGGCAGTGTGAATGAAAGACGAATTCCCTCAGGATCATCATCAAAGTTAGAGCCAGTGAACGTGATTGTAGATAATTTAGATTTGATTGAATCAATCGAATCTCCAGATAATAGCAGTAGTCCTCCTTCTATTGCTTTCAATTCATCATGTGTCATCGATGGCTTGGAGGATGTTGAGGTTTCAATTCCGGCATATGCCTCCCATCTACCGCTCCATTCCTTGACGATTTCAGCGTGATAGTCTGGCGCATATTCTTCGAGGGTTACGTGGAAATTTGTTCCACCAAATCCGAATGCAGAAATTCCCGCTCTTCGTGGATTTGATTCTGGTTTTGCCCAATCTAGAGCCTTTGTTGGAACAAAGAATGGAATTTCGTCCCATTCAACTGTTGGATTGGGAGTTACGAAACCCGCACTTGGTGGTATGGTTGCATGGTAAACAGCGTTACATGCTTTCATTATACCTGCAATACCAGCAGCCGCTTTTAGGTGGCCAATTTGGCTCTTTACAGAACCAACTGCGATATGGTCGCCGCCGCCTAGACCTTTCCACAGCAAAGACAGGGTGGACAATTCAGTCGCATCTCCAACCTTCGTTGATGTTCCGTGGGCTTCAACTAATTCAACTGTTGAAGGGTCATAGCCTGCCTGTGCATATGCTCTGCTAACCGCTTGGACTTGTCCTCTTTGACTAGGGGCAGTGATCCCTTTTCCTCTACCATCAGATGAACCGCCAACTCCTCTGATTACCGCTTTGATGTCATCGCCATCACCAATTGCATCCGATAAGCGTTTGAGCAGCAGAACACCTGCTCCTTCACCCATAACGAAACCGTTTGCTCGAGCATCGAATGGTGTAGAGTGTGAAGGAGATAGGGCGCCGATTGCACTGAACTTTGCGTAGGCTGGAGCCTCCATGCAGCGGTCGGTTGCGCCGGCAAGCATTGTGTCGACTTGCCTTGTTTGCAATAAGCGGCAAGCATCTAGTAAGGCAGCCATTGAAGATGCACATGCCGCATCTGTAGAGTAATTTGGACCTTGAAGGTCGAGTAGGTTAGCAACTCTGCCGCTTACAACGTTGGCCAATTCTCCCGGCATCGTATCCTCATCGATGCGCGGAGTTCCTTCGCATATTTTCTCAACCATAGCATCAGCCTGTTCAGGAGTGGCGCCATTATCGATTGCGATTTGTCGCATTTCAGCACTGTAAACTCTGATATTAGATTCAGAGCGGTTTTCTCCGCCAAGGGCATTAGCGAAAATAACTCCTGTTCGCGCCCTGTCTAGCGTTTTTCCACCCTCTCCATAGCCCGCATTATCGATTGCATCTGCTGAAACAGTTACCGCCCAAAGTTGGCACGGGTCGATTTGAGGGAGTGTGCCTGGCGGTTGCCTCCAACGGCGCCAATCGAATTCGTAACCTTCGACAAAACCTCCGATTTTTGAATACGTTTTACCTTCAGTAACATTCCCGGGAGCGCCATTTTCCCAATAGATGCCGGGGTCCCAGCGGTCTTTTGAGACCTCTTTAATCGAAACATGTGCATCGATAATGTTCTGCCAAAATTCGTCTATCGAGGTTGCGTCAGGCATTAGTGCAGCCATACCGATAACCGCAATCGGCTCGAAAGGAGCCTGATTGAGACCATCCACTTGCTTTCCGTCTGCTGTAGTAACCGACATGTGTCACTCCCCCATTATGCTTGAAGGAACCATCGTAATCGAATACCCTGCATCAACATGAATGCACTGCCCGGTAACGCCTGCAGAAAGAGGGCTTGCTAACCATGTTGTACACCCTGCCACATCAGATTGTGTTACGTTTCTGCGCAGTGGGGAGTTAGCTGCAACGTGATCTAGAATATTGTCGAAACCGGGAATTCCACTGGCTGCGATTGTTCTAATTGGGCCGCTTGAAATCGAGTTTACACGATGACCTTCTGGGCCAAGATGGCATGCCAATTCCCTTGTCCAGCACTCAAGAGCGGCTTTTGCCATACTCATGATTCCATAAGACGGAACATGCCTAGTCGAGGCCGCGTAAGTTAGCGTGATAGTAGAGGATCCAGGATTAAGGTGTGGCAATGCGAACTTCAGACAGCGTTGCAATGAGTTAGCAGAAATCGTATATGCGGTGTTGATACTTTCATCATCGACGAATAGGATTGGTCTATCGAAGCACTCCCTCGGTGCAAATCCAATTGCGTGTATCAAAATATCTGCCTTTAGGCCAGGGTTTTCTTTACTGAATGCGTCAAAGAATTCCTTTGTATCTGCGTCAGATGCAACGTCGAGTGGATAGAATCCAGCAATAGCCGGGAGTTTGTCCTTCAGTTGGAAAACTCTAGACATGAATCTCTTTTGATAACCGAGGTACAACGTCACCCCTGCCTCTGCAAGACTCTTGCAAATCGCCCATGCGATTGAGTCTTCACTTGCCACTCCAAAAACAAATGCGACTTTCCCTTGTAAACCAAGCATCTTTGGCACCTACCCTTAGGGTAGGTGTTTCCCTTGCCATTACGTCTATGACTGTTGTCATCAAAAAACAGGGTACAGAGACTATTGGAGGAGTGTTTTCGAATATTCGTTTTTGGGACTAAAGATCCTCAAAATCAAATTCATCATCTAAATCGTCCAAATCATCGAGGTCGTCAAAGTCGAGGTCGTCTTCGAAATTTTGTTCGATTTGTTCTTTTGGAATCCCCGCTTTCTTCAGCGACTTTCTTGCAGACTTATTCGCCCTCTTATCTGCTTTAGCAGCCCTCTTTGCTTCCTTTGCTGCTATTTTCTGCTTGCCAGCCTTCTTTGTTAATTTTGAAATCAGAACTAGAAGAACGATGACTCCGATTAAACCGCCACCGGCTATTCCGATAATTTGTAGATCATCATTCGAAACAGTTTCCAAACCAAAAGCGCCACCGGAAGAATCACTTCCTGTAACCTGAGCATCAACTACAACATCGATTGATGGGGCGGTTTGATCAGTCAAAGAATAAGCTCTCAACTCTATCTCAAAAGTAAAACTCTCAGCAGGAAGTTCATCAATTCCAAATAACATAAATCCTGCATTTGAAGTTGAACCAGAAGTTACGACTTCCCTGTAGAAATCAATACCGACATAGATTGGAGATACACTGTAAAACGAATGTGAGATGCCAAGGTCACTGAGTTCCTGAAGATTCACTATTTCTACAACAATGTCATCATCAACATTACCATCATTGAATAAAGTCAATTGAACTTGATAAAAACCTTCATCATCATCGATTTTTTCTTCAACGACTATGGTACTTTTGTCTTGAACTTGGAATGACATTCTAGAATACGGCATTGATTTTACTTGTCCACTGGCCTCTGAACTAGAACCGAATTGGCCTAGCGGTATCTGTATTGGGTCCTGACCGACGCTTTCAATAGTTGCTGTGATGTTGTAATCTTCAGTTACAACCTCAGACCTTGGAGATGCAGTAAACGTAGCAACAAAACTTGCTTCCTCGCCGGCCGCTAAATCAAATGAAGACTCGGAAAGAATCAATGAAAAACTGTTTCCATCAACATTTCCGTCGACATTAATTTTCTGATTCAGTGAGCCAGTGTTGGACACCACACATGCCATTTCAACAGGAGCATTTTGTTCTGGATGGACGTTTATTTCGACTGTTTGTTGGTCGCAGTCTATGTCTACTCCAATAGGCGCAGCCTGTGCTTGAGCGTTAATTGGTGCAAATAAACAAATTAACAGAAGTGAGATTAATAATACTCTCTTCATTGTTTCACCGTTTCCTCCGAAATGATTCAAGGTCATGAAGTCTTTGGGAAAGAGTCCTATTGAACACCATAAATACGGTCAGGTAAGTCTCTGTGACAATTGTATAGGATTTCTTCATCTAATCCAGCCTCCAACAATTGTCTAGTTCGCTTAGGAACCGTCTTTGGACCAAGAACAGCACCAGGTCTTTTTGGGTCATCCATGTAATCTGTTTCTAACATGAAGCCATGTGAAGAGGATTCAAATGTTCTCATTAGTTCATCGATCGAGCCACTACCTGCCAAAACACTTGGAGTCAATCCATGAGTGTATGATTCGTCAACTCTCGGTGGAGCATAATGGCGCACTAATTTCTCTCTCGCAAGACCGGCTTTGTCAGCCATTTGTGCTAATTCACCATATGTCGAGTCAGATTCGCCCTCAACATGTAGTTGCAATGGTATTCCTTCTCTAGCAGCCAACTCCATCGTTTCAAGTAGCAAAGTGTTTGAACGCTGCCAGATTTCATCTGAAACTGGCCAGTGTGGCCTTCCTACCTCGCCGATACCATGAGCAACACCCTCATGGACATAATGAAGCGCTGTCTCAATACTATCCCAGTAGTTTTCTTCTGCTCTGTCGCCAAGCGATTCAAATTGGTGTGCAAATGCTGCAGGGTGAGGCCCCAGAATTACTCTAACTCCAATGCCCAACTCGCGAACTTGTTCTGCCATTGCAATCGTATCTGCGTATGTGTCCGAGTGCCCTTCTCTTGTCACAGGAGGTGAAGAGAAATCAGGACAATGAACTAGAACTAAATCGGTTCCGCCAACCCGAAGAAAATCTTTCGCAGCGTCTAAAAAACGGCCATCACGGTTGAGGTGGAAATGGTCGTCTAGGATTGGTCCTTTCCAATCCATATGATTACACCTTGAAGGATTTCTTATCTGAAAATTTTGACTTCCAATGAACCGCAGACATTGCGACCATATTTGGGTGTCGAGCATTTAGTGCGACAGTCCTACCAGTTGGCCAGATTAGCAATTCCAAATCGTGCCTAGTATCGTTTAGGCGAAGGCAGCCAAGCCTTTCGTCCATCGAAGAGGTTCCGCTACCTAAGTTCATTCTAACGTTTTCAATATCAATAGGTTCGCCAAAATTAAACGACGCAACAATTGGACCCAATTCTGTAACCAATCCAGAATCGTCCCTTCCCATGCGCAATAACATCTCTTTTGCTGCAGCTCTCGCTGCTTCGATACGATGTGTCCCATGAACAACAATTCGACCTTCACCATCAATGATCAAGGTTGCACGTGGCTTGTCAAGCATCTTGATAATTACATTACCATTGATTACTCCGCCCAATCTTTCAACTGCCTCTTCAAGGTCAACTCTAGGCGTAGGAGTGAATCTTGCAAGCAGATTTTCGACACGAACTTCGATTTTGTTTGCTCCTACCATAGTCACTCCTCCTCTTGCTGCGACGAGGCTCCAAGTGATGAAGTCTCTGCATCGGGCATAATCTCTAGTGCAGATAACATCGAACTTCTCCAAGCTTGTTGAATTGGAACCAATAAAACCGCTTCGTCACCAAAGTTATCTCTTAGATTTGACAAAGCACCACGCAACCTAGATGCGAATCTCAAATCTTTTTCTCGGTTTAACTCCTCTACAGAATTTTCACGATTCAATGTCCACCAAGTTGCTGCTAAAGCGCTTGCTGCTTGCAAACCGTCTGGCTCCCTTGCCGGTTGTTCAACAACATGTTTTCGCATTCTTTTGATTCCTTTTCTCCAACGGCGAGATGTAAAAATAATTCTAGCAAGTTTTAGAGGGCGTGTCATCGCTCTAGCTTCTTTGCCCAAGAATTCCGCCCAATCCTCATCATCCATGTCAGGCTCAATAAAAAATATTGAACGGTCATGATTTACTGCTGCTTTGTGAAGTCTCCTAGGTTCTGGATCTGGGAATCTTCCAACTTGTAATCCTTCCACACCGAATGATAGCATTTCTAGGTATAGGCCATCAAGACCACCATTGAGGATTGCACTGTCAAGGTTGATGCCGGAATCTTCAGCCTCTGCTTTTTCTTCCTCCATCCAAACCTCAATCTCTTCACTTGAGCCCATTATTCCTAGGCCATGCCAAGTAAATCGAGGCCTCATAGCATTTGGCAAAACTACCGTGGGTAGGACACCATGGAGCACAATAGTGCCGCCATCGGGGTCTTTCCAGTGGATATCTTCCCAGTCTAGATTCATAGTGAATCACTGATTGTTGTTAACCCAATCTCGTAGGCTATCTATGTCCCAACCTTGGTCAAAGTAACCTTGGATTGTTGCTTGGTCCCACTGTGGGAATTCAGCCATCGCTGCGGCCATTACCGGATCTATGCTCGGTGGAGGAGGTCCTGCTGAAGGCGGGCCTGCTCTTGGCAAATCCACTACAGAATTGTCAACCTCATTCTCATATTCATATTCGTAAGTCCCGTCTTCTGATCCTCTTCTTGCAAGGACCACAACTGCCAGCAACAGAATTAGAATTAAAGCACTCAGCCCGATTACTATCAGCATTCCTGAGCCTGATAAGAAGCCGTCATCGTTTGATGCCTCTGCAACATTGAACGATTTAGAGAATTCTGAACCATTCCATAATGGAACATTGGAATCCGCATCTACAATAATGAAATACATTCCACTTGTCGGTGTTCCAAAGACTTCCAAGTCTGTGACGAAGATGTTCTCTGTTGTTCCAGCTGGAATATCTTCTGTAGTAAACGTTAGTTCAGTGGTAGGGAAACCGCCCTCTTTTACAGATTGTACTTCAAGAGTAATGTTTCCATCTTTTGTTCCATCATTCTTCAAAGTAATTTCAAGTTCTGGAGTTTGTCCAACCTCTGGATTCTTTGGTGTCATCCTAACATCAATGACCTTGAATGATGCCTCTTCGTAAACTAGACGGTACTCTGAGTTGTGAATTGGGTCGCTTGAATAAATTCCACTTACCCCTTCCACTCCATTGATTCCAGTGAATGGACCTCCTGCCTTAATTCCCCATCCTGCGGAATCTCTTCCTTCAATCCATAAAATAACGTCAACTCCTGACAATTGGGTTTGAGTTGGGTCTACTGGGTCTGACCACAAATCAACGCAATCTGCACTAACTGTGTAGTCTCCACCTTCAATCTTCAAATCAAGTGGATAAGTTTGTGGTTCGATACCAAACTTTTGGACATAAACTGGCCATGTTTGGTTGGTTTCTGCGTCGAGATAGAAAGACCAGAACAGGTTTACTTCACCAGCAATCAATGCAGCGTTTTCTTCGATTACAGCTTCCACATCTACGCAGTGAAGTGATGATGATGGCATAGTATTTCCAAAGACTTCCCCATTAAGACCGGAACTCGCTTCCCATTTGTCATCCTCAACCTCTGGTTGTATTCCATCCACTTTGATCTTGAATGAGCCACATCCGTTTACATTGTTACCATCGCATATAGCGGCGGTGGAATCTACAGCACCAGTTGGTAAGTCAACCAACCTAAATGTGTAAGTGTATTCATTCGTATTTGTTGGTGCTGTTATATTGATACTGAAAGCACCACCGTTGATTTTGTGTAATGTTGGCCCATCTGTCTTTGAACCATCTGCACCACCTGCAGGGTAAGCGAAGTAACCTAAGTCTGTATTCATTAATGCTTCTTCGCGTGTGACTTCGATTGTGAATTCACCTTCAGGAAGCACGTATACCTCAAAGTTGATTCCATCTACATATGCGTATTGACCTTCCATTTGGACTATATCACCAGGGAATACGAAACCAACATTCAAATCTTCTGTATATGGAGAAACCATATCAGTGAATGTTGGAGTTATTCCACTTCTGAAATCTAGTTGGATTCCATCACTGTAAACCCATCTCTGCTTGTGCCTGCCACCGGTTTCAGACATAGTGGTTGGAGTTCTGCTTTCTCCTTCATCTTTGATCCTTAAGCTCGGAATCATCGTTCCTCCACCAATACCGATGATATCCCAATTCATTCTTATTGGCAAATCGAGATAGAATTCATCTTCGAATGCATCGACTAAGCGACCACCGTCCATTCGTAATACTTGTGGACCATCGCTTTCATTGCTAGCCTCGATAATTTCTATGTCGGTTGACTCAGTCCAAGCGGTTTCATTTCTTGGCGAGTAGTAAATAACCATATCATCTAGACCTAAGCCTATTTCGAAATATTCGATATCTCTCCAGCCGTTTTCATCAGTAGCCTCAACAATTAGATGATATTGATTTCCAGCATACATAGTCATATTCCAAGGACCTTGGTAGAATGGTGCTCCTTCGGCTGGATTATGTAATCGGTTTCCATCAGAATCCTCTATGAAGAAATTTCTGATACTCGGACTCTTTGCATCCATTGAAACATAAGTCACTAAATCGTTATCGAAACCAGGCATTCCTCCGTTTATTGGATTACCACCAATATCAGCGCCATCTACGTATATACTTACTTTTCCAGGCGGAGTTTGTCCTTTGTTTGCATCGTCGCTAAAAGTGCCGTCATAATATGCAATTGGCAATTGGCCATCGCTTTGCAGTGTCATCATAACATATTCGTCAGGATCTGCTATACCGTCGAGGTCTGTGTCATGATCATACTCGACCCAGTAATAGAGATCTAATGAACTAGGTGGCGCTGGTATATCTTGCGCAACCAATCTTACTTCTTGAAAAGAACTAGGTTTTACCCATGTATCATCTACTAAATTTCTCCAGTTATCCCAATTATTCGAAGCATCATTTCCAACATTTTTCAGCATGGATATGTTTACCAACGTTGGAGAATAAATATCTAGAGTCAGATTGAATGGAATTGCACAGTCACCATCCGAGATAATCGGAGATGGCGGGCACAGCGTATCTCCACCATCATATCCTTCCATTAAGAATCGGTAGGTGGCTTGGGCTACTGCAGTAAAGCCCAAATCGATATCCCAATCAAAGTTGCCACCGATTACGCCGGACATATTACTAACTTCTACCCATTCTGAGGTTACAGTTCCATTTACGTTTTGAACGTCCCAGCGCTGTAGCGACAGATTATACAAAGTTGGGTCAGGTGCAACATCAAGACCTTCCAAGCGTATGGTCCCCATTAGATTGAAATTAGGGTTCGATGTTGCAGAGGTAAGATTTTGCAATTCTCCACCATTGTTTCTAAGTTCAAAGGATGCAATCATTGCGTCATTCTCTATTGCGTTTCCGCCAGTAGGTGCTAGAACAACCGAACCAGGCAGTCCTTTTACCCCATCATCAGCAATCAAACTTGCATAAATACGCAACTGAGCCGAATCTTCCCAAGCTGGATTGACCTTGAACCTCCAAGTTACGTGAACCTCATCGCCAACATTGGTGTATGAAGACGATTCCATGGTTACTAGATTGTGAGGGTCGTAGACTTCATTGAATAACGACAATTCAGAAAACGACAATTCTACTAAGCCACTCGTTGACTCCATTCTTAACCTTGCTTCAGCGAATGCTGCTCCAGTTGATTGTGCCACACTGTGTATAGACACCGCCTCTATGATGTCACCATTTGGATAAAGACCCACCGGATTTCCTACTAGGGTTAGTGAGGAATCATATCCTGAAGAAGTTGTTATTTGGAGGTCGGAAAGATTGATTGCACCACCAGAACTGGCAGACAATGCTATTGGAACTGAGACTTGATTACCAGTGCCCAAGGATATCCCTTGATTCAATTCTCTATCAAGGAATTGATTCTCGTTGAGTGTTGTCTCCCAATTGTACAATATAGCTAAGTCGCTGAATGTTACATCAGAATTAGTTGAAGCATTTTGGTTAGATATCTTGAAATCAAATTTTACCCATTTATTTCCAAAATCATCCTCGTGAAAATGATTGACTAAAGGATTGGCCAATAAAGAGGTCAATGCATCCTTGAAAGGTAGCTGCGGGAACATGTTTTCGTATACAAGCAGTGATTGATTTGACATCTTACCCATGCTATATTCTTGGCTACCTGAGCGTAGACTGATATCAAATTCACCAATTGTATTGTTTTTCATTATAACTTCTGCAAATTGAATTTCAGAACCAACTGGCAGCATGAAGCTTCCACCTGTGGCTTCGCCATTGAGGTTAATTACAGCATTTGAGCTATCCATTGCATAATTGATTCCGTCATTAGCGCCTGCCCAAAACTTAGTTTGAAGTCCAAAATGACCGAAGGCTGGTTCGTTCATTGCCCATTCCAAATCACCATCGTTGGCGATATCTATGGAAACCGCTTCAGCATTATGCCCAAATTCTAAATCAAACAATAAATCAGAAACCTCACAATAATTTGCATAAGATACGAAAATTGTAAACCTAAAAATCGGGCTGGCTGGCATCCATTTTTGCCCTACAGTCAGATTTAATACCCCTTGATCCTGGTCAAACAAATTAATTGTAGGGTCTTCATTACAATTGTCAACTACCACGGGTGTAATTGAAACTATGGGTTTAGAGAATTTAGTTTTGGATATACTCTCATCATAAATGGATTGACTCAAGATCGGCTGGTAAACGAATAAATCTCCATTTCCTGGTGTGCTCCATAATCCATCGGAGATGTATTCATTTGCTCCTGTATTGTCACTGAATCCTGTTCCAACTCTCGTGCCCATGGTAATTCCATGTAGGGTAGAGGTTGACAAGCGATATTGGCCCGTATCAAATTCCAAACGGATGTCGATAATAGGATATGTATCAGAGTCAATATCCCACAATTCTATAATTGGGCCTTCAAGTCCAGACATTTGGTTGCCATGAATATCAACAACTATTTCCGTAGTGCCAGCGTTTAGAACTGTTGCTGTCAAGGAATTTGTTGGTGATGTTTCTTGTTCTAAATAAAGGAGGCCATATCCGTCAGGGAAACCAGGGTTTGGAGACTGTTTTGGCGCGAATCCTTTGACAGTCATCCAACCTGATTGAGGAAGCGGATTTCCTATGCGGAAGTCATCAATAAACCAGCCTGGCATAGTAATGTTTTCTGGAGTTTCAGTTCGAGCATTGTGTTTCATGACAAACTTCAGTTGAACATACTTTCCTGCATGCTTTTCAAGATTGATTGCAATCTCAGCCCAGCCGGTTGGATTCAATGTAGGGTGCGTTGATTCCCCCCCTAGGACATAATCAACACCAGTTAAAGAATCACATGTTTGGACTCTTCCATTGCCAATTCCAACAGGATATAATCCGTTTGAATAATCTACACCGGTAGAATTTACCTCGTCAAATGGAATGTAACTCCAACTAGCATCTATATCTGGTGGCGGGAAACTTGTTGTAGAGGAGTTTCTTACCATTACATAACCACAATCATAGTAATAATTGTTAAGCCCTGAAACATTGTAATGGAAACCATGCCAACTTGAAAATTTAGCAGTGAATGCTTGAGGGTTGACTTCCATGGTTGGTGAAATCATGCTTCTAGAGAAAGGTGAGGTTTCATCAGAGGTGTAATCGTTATCAAAATCATATATATTCGTGCCCCAGCACTCATCACCCGTATTACAATTGGAATTCAAGACTAAACCTGATTCAAGAATACCGTGCTCCCATCCAGATTGATAGGCAGCGTCAGTAGTATCGGCGAAACCGGCAACTGTACCTTCAAAATCTGTGGAAAAACCTCCACTGACTAACTTTACTGAATCCTCACTGTAGGTGAACAAACTTTTGTTTGAATACTCTGTTTGATAGTTATTGTATAAGGGATCCCATACATATTGTCCTAAACTTGCATCTACGGTATTGTATGTTTGATGTGTTGCCATATCTGTTGAGATTGTCATTGAAGCGCTTGTTACCGTATCTCCTGCTGGTAGCGTAACTTCTCCGTCCTGAATGTTTTGATAATTTGGACCGTCTCTAACTTCGACGGTTACCTCGCTATCTCCATTGCTAAATGTGTTAACATTCGCTGCGCCAGCCATCGGTGAAATAAGCATCAAAAAGGAAAATACCAAAGCGGTAATTGTAGTCTTATTGTCGTTCATTTGGTCACCCTCTCTCTTTGGCCACACAAGTTAGGCATAAAAGACCGACGGGGAAGTGAGCCAACGGGTACCCCCCTTTAGGGGGGGACCCGCTAAATCTCAGAGGTGAACAATTCTCAACTTTGAATAACAGTCAGAAGCGAGGTGCTGCAAGCCCCCAACCCTATCTTCTGATCTCTCGAGCCATTCCTTGTTTGCAACGGTTGTAGGTTTGCTTGGACCCAATGCATCACAAACCTCTGGCCCTTCACTAATTTCAAGTGTACCAATCATCCTTGCCATGTTCATAATATCGACTTTATCGAACGCTAGTAATGGCCTTAGAGGCTGTAGATTCGAGGCTATTTCAATGCCTCCAAGATTGCCCAAAGTTTGACTTGATACTTGACCTAAATTTTCTCCAGTCAATAAATGGGTGGCGTTGATTTCTTTCCCTCGAATTGTGGCGATTGAACCGAACAGTCTTTTCATGTGAATGAAGTACTCAGTATGATTCCATTTTTCGGTGAATAGTGCTAGCTTTTCTGCAACAGGAACAACATATAATTCGCGAGATAACTTTTCTCTAGCAGCATCACCAAGCGGACCTTCTAATTCGAGTAAATATTTCAGCAATTTTACCGTCTTTTGTTCGGTCGCAGGCCCTGTAACTGGCTCTTGTGAAGCATGAATTGGGAATATCTTCCAACCTTGCATAAGCATGCGTGCTACTGCCACGGGCGAATCTATGCCACCGCTAACCAAAGCAACACACACACCCGGCATAATACATCGGCGGCAATTACAACACATCAATACATAGGATAGTAGGGGGAATCAGTACATGAATTGAAGGAGTAGATATGTCTGGGCTTAGACATGGAGCCTTTCAGTACTGAGCCTGTGACTCTTATCGAGGAAGTTTTTCCTCAAGACACCAATGCTTACAATACCCTTTTTGGAGGAAGATTGCTATCATTGATGGATAAAGCTGCAGGAATTGTTTGTGCAAAATTTGCCCACAGAGAATTTGTTACAATTTCTATTGACACTCTCGAATTCAAAGCACCTGCAAGGCAGGGGGACTTAATCGAAGTAACTGCAAAAATCGTTTTCACATCTAACAGAACTGCCTGCGCTAGAGTCACTGCGTGGGCAATGAATAAATCCGATTGGACAAAAACTGAAATCTGTGATGGTTACTTTTTCATGGTTGCAATTGACTCAATGATGCGCCCTATACCTATACCACAGTTTACACCTTCAACCGATGAAGAAAAGGAAGATTGGGAATCTGCAAAGGCGATTAGAGACCACATGATTCATCAAAAGAAGAAGTGATCATTCATCTATTCTAGGAATAGATTCTACATCTTCATTTCTCTTTTTCTCGGAACTTACCAAGTCTGAAAAACTAGAGGGAATTTCTGGCTTTGGGTCGATATGAGACAGCATATTACTAACTTCTTCGTCGCTCACGTTACCCCCTTTGCTCTTAGCTAGATTCTGAATTGATTCAGCAACTTGTGATTGACGATTATTTTCAGAGTTAATTCTCAATGAATCTGTTGTCTTTGAACGCCCTCTGAATAATTTCTTCGAAATTCTACTCGCTCTGCCAAGTGTTGGACTTACCAATTCAGCAATTACCGAACGTCCTCGTAACGTACCTTTGGTTGATTTACGAACTTTCAACCTCCTAGTTTTCGGCTTAGCAACCAATTTACTCATCTTTGGATAACGGTCTTTAGGACTTTCAAATTCTTCAGGTATAACTTCCGCCTCAATTGGAATGTCCCTACGTGCTGAAGCCACCAAAGATTGGATCTCTTCGGGTTCCTCTTCAGGCTGTAATGGAGTATCTGGTGATGAAAACATCTCTGGGGTGGCATGAGGAACGTGAGCACCACTAGCGCCTACGAATGATGGCAAAAATTCTGTAGGAATTGGTGTAGATTGGGGCTGTGCGTAGCCAGGATGCCCAGGAATTACTACGTGTTGATTCAACATTTCATAAGACGGTAAACCAGTAGGTTGCGAGCGATGAACTTGGTTATAAATAGGTTGTTGTACTGGTTCTTGCCAGCCATTTTGCATCACTTGATTTCTTTGTGTAAACAAGTTGCTCTTGGACCGTGCAAGAAGTCCTTCAGAAATCTGATGCTCAACAATCTCTTCTTCCCAACCAGGGATATCCAAATCTTCAATCACGGTTGCAGGACTTACAATTTCTGCTTCTAGTATATCTTCATCCATTTCCATGGAATCGATAAAGTGGTTGATTACAGCAGATGGGAATAACTCAACCGGCTCCTGAATATTATCTAATTCGTCGCTATTTAGTGAACGCGGATAATCTGAATCGCTTACTATGCTATCAACACTCGATTTAGCATCCTCTAAAGACATTCCATTCTGTAATCTCTGAATGAGGGCACACATCCTCATAATCGATAGATCGGGGCCAAACACAACGTGGCAATCGTCTGCATTTGTGTCAATAATTAGAGTTGGTTGCTTTGTAAAGTAATGTGCTGCAGATAGAACAATTCCTGCTGCCCCAAGTAATGCTTGGATTTTACCTGTTACTCCTCTCCATGCAACCCATACGCAGATTAATCCAACAACTGCAACCCAACCAGGGACAAGATTGGTATCATGGTGGTGAACTCGTTTAATCGCATTCAACCTAATATCTAGAGCATGCCCATTACGTGACTCAAATGAGACCTGGTTCTCGTTCAAGGTCGCCCTGACCTTGCCGCGAACTCCGCCCAGCGACAACGAGTGGAATTTTATCCCCACTCCATTGACACCGAGCCCCTCTGGCCTCGTGTCCATACGCATCCCGAACTGCCGAAGTTAATCCCGAGGTTATGAACCCACCGTTTTCCCCTCCTTAGGAGGGGCCGTTCTTGGAGGTAGTTTAGGAAAGCCGAGTTAACTTCGCGCTTCCCATGATTCTAGGTTTTGAATCGAGTTGAGCAAGAATGACGACTGGCGGATTTTCCTTGCGGATAAATAGAGGCGATTCCCAAGTAACTTCAAGTCCTGAATCAATCGATTCTACTCTTCCTACTACAAATTGTAAATCGACACTAGCGTGGACAACATCTCCTACTGCAAGAACTCTCTTCTGGAATGGAGAGATACTAAGTTCAACCGAACTTTTCTCATGCTTGTCAAGACACAGTGGTATTGAGATTCCTTTGTTCTTATCTTCAACATCTGGATGAATGACTAGAGACCCGCCCGTTAGATGCTCCTCCTTGGTATTTCGTAGAGCAATTCCAACTCTATCTCCGGCAACTGCTTGCTCTACATCATCATCCATGACCTGTAAACTCTTGACGGTTCCAGGACCTTCTGCTGGAAGAAGATGCAATTCATCGTGAACAGAGACAGAACCGGATTGAACGTAACCAATCGCTACTAAGCCGATCCCTTTGACATTGAAATGTTGGTCTATCGGCACAACCAATGGCTCTTGCTTTGCAGACTCCAAATCACCAGAGATTTCATCCATCAAACCATACAATGCATCCCTTAATTCGATGCCGTCAGTGCTACCCTGCTTCCAAGATGATAGACCTGCTTGGGCGATAAATGCCTTTACTTGGTCTTCATCGATCCATTCTCCTTGAGGGGGATTGATTACGTAAATTCCATTGCTTATTCCAGCAGCTGCAAAGCCAACTAGAACCTCACCAAATGTTGCATCAATCGCACTAACTTCGATCAGTCCAACCCTTGCAGCGCATAATGAATTGAAAAATGGACGGATTCTTTCGGGCATTTTTGCTGGCCTAATTATCGAAAGAATCCTTGGACCATCTGCTCCAGTTTCCTTGTGAACATAGGTGTGAACATCCCTTTGATCTGTTGCTTTGGCGATGGCTTTAGCCAAATCGTCGCTTCCGATCATTGCAATGTTCAAGACGGTCATAGTGACCCGAGTTAGGGGGTGTTCTTGAGCATACTGCAATCAAGACGTGTTTGTGATGCGTCTGTATTCCGAAAGTCGCTTTTCATATTCTTCACTTGAGAGATTGCGAATTCTTTCGGTACCGAAATTCTCTATGGTAAATGAGGCGGTTACTGTTGCATGAACTAATGATTCTGCAAGTTCACTCCGGCTTATTTCGCCTGTTTCTTGTGTTAGATACTGGGCCATTGCTCCAGCAAAAGAGTCGCCACAACCTGTTGGATCAGTTAGTTGTCGAGTAGGATAGGATGGCATTGAAATAATGCCTTCAGGGTGCAGTGCTAAAACACCGTTTTCGCCGCGCTTCACGACTAATATTCCCCCCTGTTTCAGTTCTAGAACGCTCTCTGCTGCTCTAATCAGGTTTTCATCACCCGCCAACATTTTTACTTCAGTATCGTTCAAAATTAAGATGTCAACTTTTGTGATTACATCTCGCAACTCTTTGTTTGCGATTTCTATCCAAAGATTCATGGAATCCAAAATCGTAACCCTCTGCACCTCGGTTTGAGAAATAACTGATGACTGCAGGCTTGGAGGTAAGTTTGCACACATCAACACTTTGGGAGATGTTTGGCTTTCAGGAACTTTAGGTTGGAAGTTCTCAAAAACATTGAGATGGGTTTCATGTGTCACTGCATCAGCCATATTCCCATGATAGGAACCTTTCCAGCGAAATGTTTCCCCTTCGGTTTCTTCAATTCCGTTTATTTCCAAGCCTGATTTACGATACCACTCAAGATGCTCTGTTTTGAAATCTTGACCAATCACTCCGACCAATGCAACTCCATTGCCGCCATTTTTCCGATTATGGAACGCCGCTGAGAATCCACCGTAAGACGCAGAACCACCAAGTTCATCTTCTCGTGAACCCAATGGAGTCTCAAGAGAATCGTAGGCTAGACTGCCGACGATTAAGACATCCATTTGTATCATCCCAGAAGGTCTTGATGCTCATCGATATAAGCGATAGTAATGTCTCCATTAAGGAAATCTTTCTCATCCATTATTCTTCGATGAAGAGGGATTAGATGGTCGACACCAGTGATGAGTGTTTCATCTAGAGCGGTACGCATCCTGCGTATGGCTGAATCTCGATCTGGCCCCCATGTCAGTAATTTCGCAAGTAGACTATCAAAACAACCCGGCATTTCGTATCCTGGGTGTGCGTGAGTATCACATCGAATACCAAATCCTGATGGGAAATGGCATTCCCAAAGTCGTCCCGGAGAAGGCACGAAATTTGTTGTGTCTTCAGCATTTAATCGGCATTGTATAGCATGCCCTCTAATTTTGATATCATCTTGTGTAAGAGGAAGGCTTTCCCCTTGGGCAACTCTGACACCCAACTCAACAAGATTATATCCCGTAATTAATTCTGTAACTGTATGTTCAACTTGAACTCTAGGATTGACTTCTAAGAAGTAGAAATCTCCGTTCTTATCCCTCAGGAATTCAAAGGTTGCAAGCCCTTTGTATCCAACCGATTCTGCACCAGCACAAACCAATGCCCCAACTTCTGCTCTTTTCTCATCGGTTAGCCAAGGACCTTCTTCAATCAATTTTTGATGGCGGCGCTGGATTGAACAGAATCTCTCTCCAAAGTGGATTGCTTTTTCTCCATCACCAAGAACTTGGAATTCTACGTGCTGAGCACCTTCGATGTATTTCTCTACGAAAACTCTGTCATCGCCAAAGGCGGATTTTGCACGTCCTTGGCAGAGTTTCAATGCTCCTTCAAATTCATTTGCAGCATGAACGATTTGCATTCCAATACCGCCGCCTCCTGCTGCAGCCTTGATGATCACTGGATAGCCGATTTCATCAGCCAATTCACTAGCAACCTCTGCTGATGAAATCGGCTCGCTACTACCCTTTGCAGTAGGTAGGCCTGCCGCTTCCATCGCCGCACGGGCTTCTATCTTGTCCCCTAGTAAGGTAATGACATGCGAATCAGGCCCGATGAAGGTTATTCCTTCTTCTTCCAAACGCTTGACGAAATTTGCATTCTCAGCAAGGAATCCATAGCCTGGATGAACAGCATCACATTCTAAATCCTTAGCTGCTTGAACTACTGCTTCTATGTCAAGGTAGGAGTCCAAAGGATTTGCACGCATTATTGGATAGGCAACATCGGCTAATCTCACTGGTAGAGACAATCTATCTTCTCTTCCATGAATAATCGCAGCCTCAATACCCATATCTCGAAGTGTTCTTAGAATCCTCAATGCGATTTCTCCACGGTTCGCAATCAGGACGCGTTTGAATCCCATATTATGCTCCAAACCAAACTAATCTATGATGAAAGCGGTCAAATCCGGTCTTGAAATGCAGGTATAATCCCCCGATTTGCGGAAACAATTTGCTTGGTTATGGCAAATAAGGCCCGAAATTTCCGCTGTTTTTATACGACACTTGGCCGATTGACTTTCATGACCGACAATGCGGCAACGGGTGCTTCCACAATCGAAAGATTGGCTGGTAGAGACCTAAATCGAGATGGTAAAGTAATCAATTTGGTAATTTGTGGATACTCAAGATACTACAATTATGAATGGATTGAAGAACAATTAGAAGAATGGATAAAGTGGAATGATTATCCTGATTTAATAATAATCGGAGGCGCTAGTGGGGTTGATTATCTAGCCGAAAGATGGGCAGATAATCAAGCGATACCATTGGCGATATTCACTGAGGCTTGGAATCAACCAAGACAAGGACTTGAAGATTCTGGCAGGCCAGAAGCACAGCCGACGCTTGGAGAAAAGATGCTGGAAAGTGCGACACACCTAATCGCATTTCCCGGACCAAATTCAAAGTGGACCACTGTAATGGTTGAAATGGCAAAACAAAAAGGAATACCTGCGATTTCCATACCAACGCCATCTGATGGCTAATGAAATCAATAAACGTCACGTAGGTAACGCTTCTGTTCTTTCATCATTGTTTTCTCGATGAAGTGAGTTGCATCCGCTTCGGACATTCCACCGTGCTCGATCGCAATATCGATTAATGCACGGTGTACGTCTTTTGCCATGTACTGTTTATCGCCACAAATGTAGAAGTAAGCTCCACGCTCAAACCATTCCCAAACTTCAGCACCATGCTCCTTTAGCCTGTGCTGAACGTAGATTTTCTCTTCTTGGTCACGTGACCAAGCGGTTGTGAATCGGTACATATGACCCTCGTCAAGCCAGTTCTCGATTGCGTCCTTGTAATAGAACTCTGTCTTGGAAGATTGGTCACCAAAGAATAGCCAGTTCTTTCCTGAGCCACCATCATGGACTCTTTGTTCCATAAACGCACGGAATGGGGCGATTCCAGTTCCCGGCCCTACCATGATAATGTCAGTTGACTTATCTTCTGGCAGAACAAAGGATTTGGTAGGAGACATGAATACTCCGACATCTGTTTTGTTGACTTCAACTTCGTCAGCCATGTAGACGGTAGTAAGACCTCCACGATCTCTCCCGTGGTGAGAATATCTAACAATTCCAACCGTCAACTCAACATATCCAGGGTGGGCATCATGGCTACTGGCAATAGAATACAATCTGGGTTTCAATTTGTCAAGTAAATCAATAAATTCCTCAGGAGTATAATCTACAGAGAAATCATTGAAGACGTCGATATAATCTCTAGACCAGATGTAATCTTCCAATGCATCTGCATCGTTAGCCAAATTCTCGGCTCTCTCTAGAGGATCATCTCCCGGAATAGAAGGTAACAACTCGGTCTCAATTACTGAATCGCCACTAGATAACAAGGAACCGTTACTAGAAACAGATTCGCGGAATCTTTCGACCAAACTGACCTTTATTCTAATACCGCTTGAATTTACTTTATCTTGTAATGATTTTACGAATTTTTTGTTAACCCTGTGAATTTCGAAATCCTTCTTTAGAGCATCCCATAATGTTCTCTCACCATTGTGTGTATGAACAATGTGATCTTGATCCCAACCGGCTTTTTCAATAAGCATATCAACGGTCAGCGGAGGATTTTCAGGGAGTACACCTAACGCATCTCCGACTTTGTAATCCATTCCAGAATCTCCAAGTGCGAAGACGATGTGTCTGGTTTCTTTCTTTGAACCCTCGCCATTTAGGACGTAGCACTCTGTGATCTTGGTAGGGTATGGATTCTTTGCACTCCAACCGCTCTTTGCTGCAGGCTTTTCAACAGCAGCAGGCTTTTCTTCTATTACTGGGGCCTCCGATTCTTCTTTCGGCATAGAAATTTGAATAGCCGCCATTGCAGGAATAACCTTGTCAGCCCATAACTTCCATTCGGGTTCAAAATCTACATCACAAGTCTGTAAATCTACGACTTTTGTTGCACCTAATTCTTGGAATTTGTTATCCCAATCAATTCCCGCTTGACAATATTCGTCATATGAAGTATCTCCAATTGCACAAACCGAATAATTAATCCCAGATAATGATGGACTTGTTGAACAGGTTTCATCCCATAGAGCTTCTGCGTTATCAGGCATTTCTCCTTCGCCCCAAGTAGAAGTTATGATTAGAATTCTTTTGTGGCGAGATAATTCAGCTGCTGAATATCCCTCCATGTCAATTACACTTGCCTGTAATCCACCCTTTTCTGCTAATTTTTTGGTCTCGTTCGCCAAATCTTCGGCATTTCCTGTCTGGGATCCAAAAAATATTGCAATGCTGTTATCGTTTTCTGAAGAAATAGCAAGACCTCCGGTAAAGTAGGGTTCAACCCTTACTTCGCCCCACTCGCAAGATATAGATGAATGTTAGGTGCGATGGTGTCTTAGAGTGGAGGCACCTCCAATGGTCAATGGTCGAGGTAGATTTACTCGGAAGTGGCAATGCTTTCCTGCCTTCAGGCCGGCTTCATTCGTTTCTAATGATAGACAAACACATCATTATTGATTGCCCTCCAACTGCGTTAGCCAGCTTAAGAAGACTAGGGATTAGCCCTGCAGATATAGATATAATATTGATTACACACGTGCACGGTGACCACGTCTTTGGTTTCCCATTTTTCTTGCTTGAAAGAAAGTATATTTCTGATAGAGAGGGGTTGAAGCCCCTGACCGTGGCTGGCTCTGCAATTGTAAAGAACAGACTCATAGAGTTGTGTAAACTTGCTTATCCTGGTTCTCTTGAAGATATGTTAAACCAGATAAATTGGGTTGACATTCCAGAAATAGAGGGATGGAAAATGGAAAGATTCGAAGTCTATCATGAACCAAGTGTCGAGCCTCATGGTTGGATGCTATCTCACGAAGAGGGGTGGTCTATGCTCCATTCGGGCGACTCTGGACCTTGTAAGGAATTATGGGGGCGTGTTGAAAAGTGCACTTTTGCAGTTGTTGAGATGGGTGTACCTGAATGGGTTAACACGGATGAACATCACAAACCAAGCGATATCCAAAAGTTGGCAGAGTTATGTCCCAATACAACAATTGTTCTAACGCACACATACATCGATTCAGAATACCTAATCCTGACTAAGGAATATCCTAGTTTACCAGAGAATGTAATTCACGGAGAAGACGGCATGAATTTCAAATTGAATGAAAACGGAATGGTTTGTTAAAATTATTCTTAATTAAATTACATGACTTTCCTGAATTTGCTTCACCTAATTTCGTATTACATTTATTTTATTTTTAATTTCGAGATGATTTCAACTATAATCGAAGAAAAATCATGAAACTTGTCGAGTCGATAATGAGAAAAATTTTGCTCGGCAAAGAAAATTATCGTTCCGGCTAAATATGCAAAAAATTAGTTCTGACAGTGTTCATTTATTAACTAAAAGTGCAAAAAAAAGACCCCCTTTTTATACCCCCAATTGGATTGCGACTTGTGGACAAAACTACCTCTCAACATTCTTGTTTGGGATTATCCTTATATGGTGGACTCGGACTCCCCGGAGGCATCACGCATCGTGTGAGATGGGCCAACAACTAGATGATGAAGAATACGAGGTGAAACTTTTTGACAAGAAATATTTTCGATGGTATTCTAAACCAGAAAACTCTCTTCGTTGAAAAGGAAGTACTGCGACACACGTATCAACCCGAGACACTTCCTCACCGAGATTATGAAAGAGATCAACTGTCATTTAACTTGGTTGAAGCACTAAAGGGACACATTCCTTCAAACATGATTCTCTATGGCGTGACTGGTGCCGGAAAAACTGCTGTAACAAGGTATGTTTGCGACCAACTTCAAGCAAAAGGAGAAGCGATTGGAAGGGAGGTTCATCCTGTAATGGTCAATTGTAGACAAATTGACACCCAGTACAGAGTTTTATCACATCTTGGCAATGCCTTGCTAGAAGATTACGAACGTGATGAAATTCCATTCACAGGTTGGCCAACGGATAGAGTGTTCTCAGAAGTGGTCAAAAGAATGAATCAGCGCGGAGGAGTCTATGTTCTTGTATTAGACGAAATTGACCATTTGGTAAAGAAGGCTGGGGATGACCTACTATACAATCTAACAAACCTAAATGCTGAATTAAAAGACGCTAGAGCTTGTGTAATCGGTATTTCTAATGACTTAAAATTCACCGATTTCCTAGACCCTAGAGTTCGAAGCAGACTTGGCCAACAGGATATAGTGTTCAACCCTTACAATGCAGAGCAACTTCAAGATATTCTTCGCTCAAGAGCAGAAGTTGGAATTAACCAAGATGCGATTGGAGCAGGTGTTATCGAATTATGCGCAGCATTAGCGGCTCAGGAACACGGAGATGCGAGATGTGCTCTCGATTTGCTTCGAGTTTCTACCGAAAAGGCTGAACAGGAAGGTCTTGATATCGTAGAGCAAAACCATGTCCGTATTGCTCAAGCACAAATTGAATCTGACCAAGTTACACCGGTAATTCGTACACTACCAACTCAACAAAAACTGGTTTTAGCGGCCGTCCTGATTAACGAAAACAATGGGTTGCGAAACATGCAAACCGGTGAAGTGTATCATATCTACAAACAAGCTTGTAGTAGCATCGGCCAACAATTCCTTACATCTAGAAGAATTTCCGGTATCATCTCAAATCTGGATATGCTTGGATTGATTACCGCCAAGACAATTTCCAGAGGTAGATATGGTAGAAGCAAAGAGATCAATTCTTGCATACCAACGAATATCAATCCATCAGACGTAATGGCAAAAGCAGAACCTGCACTGAACGAAGTTTTCTCTGCAAAATACCGCCATCAATCTAGACTTTGAACAAAATCTAGCCTAACTTGGCTATGCCAAGACTCTTAAACGCGACTTAGGTCGAACGGCCCATGAGCGATGACGGAGATAATCCACAGAATGGGCTAGGTTCGATTCTGTTTAATCCATCCAACACTCTTGCAACATGGTACTTTTGGCTAGGTTTACTTGGTCTATTACTTGCTGCTTTGAATATTATGGGTATTATTCACCCAACTTACCGAGTATCATGGGGAGGACTCCTAACATTCGAGTACTCTAATGCTGCTTTTGGTGACAAAGATGATGCAGCGGCTTTCGTAGCTAGCGATGCAATATTCATTGCTCTAGTTGCCGGAATGACATTCTTGGGTGCACGCTCACTAATCGGTGATGGAAATCCTGGAGAATGGATCACGTCAATGGTTACAAACGAGTGGTATAACGACTTGTTAAATGTTGAAGCAGGTTGGAATCTAGCACTTGGCACATGGTGCATGTTAGCAAGTATCGTATTCTACTTTTACTGGGGAATAATGCATCTAGCATGGATCGACCCAGGAGTATATTCAATTGCGATTGCCCTAATGGGATCTGGCCTTGTAATGAGAATGCTCTCATCTGTTGAAGATGAGGAATGATCAGTGCCCATTTCGCCCTAATAACGCATCTAGGTATCCAAGTAGGATTCCTTGCCATAATGCTGCAGACCAAGTGATTAGCACGAAACTAGAGTAAAGTCCCCCTTTTGGTAAATGACTTCTCGAAAATGAAAATAGCCAAAATAAAGGTAAAATCATGATCAGTAAGACCTCTCTCGTTAATGAGTAGTAAATCGAATCGAGGCTAAACTCATCATAATTCAACAATCGGTTAACGTAAAGTGAGATTCCTACTATCCCAAGTGCCAACAATGGCATCATCCAAAGCACTATCCAAGATGAACCAATAAAATCGTGACCTCTTCGAAGGATTTTGTACCTGCGATGTATCCTTACGTGAGCCCTAGCATCGCGCTTGCGTTTGTTCAGAAATCTCTTGAGTCCTGTTTCTGGGACGTGATTTACGACCGCATCCGGAGTATACACAATGATTCCACCATCCTGTATCAATTTCAATGAAACTTCCATGTCTTCGGCATGGTACCAAGATGGGTCGAAACCGCCAATTGAAAGGAGACTATCACGTTTGAACATCGAACAAGGCCCGTTCGCTAAGTTAGTTCTTCGAGACCTTGAACGATACTTAGACTCAATTTCTATTGATCTAATTCTGGATATCACATCATCTGAACGTCCAAATATAGTCCTTCCAGTTACTGCGACTACATTCTCTCCCTCTCTAGATTCTGATGATTCTAATAATCTTTGAATCCAATCCGATTCGGGACGTACATCAATGTCAGTTATCGCAAACCATTCACCATTGGCCGATTCAAGAGCGGCCATTCGACCTGCAGATAGGCCTAGTTTCTCCTGAGTGATCGTTGTCACAAGGTCGTGTTTTGAC
>MDSV01149120.1_pt1 | contig 38565 bp, 37 predicted proteins | sample 810851 | NCBI WGS metagenome assembly MDSV01 (sample SAMN05326640, study PRJNA326480) | marine metagenome | isolation source: seawater | place: Atlantic Ocean: North East | collected 2012 | reverse complement strand
TTCATTTTTTTTTGTAAATGATTTGGATACCATACAGGTCTCACATCTATGCCATTATTTAAAAAAGATTTAATTATTTTCGCTCTTTTAGTTATTTTTTTTAACTTTATCGAAATTAACCAATTATTACTTTTTCCAAAAGTTGAATTATTTATAAAATGAAAATTTTTTAAACCAGATAATTGGTATTTATAATATTCATATATTTTTTTCTTTTTTTTTAAAATTTTAGAGATATTTTTTATTTGTCCTAAACCCACAGCTGAATTTAAATTACTTAATCTTGTATTATAACCAATATCATTATGTACAAAATTAAAAGGATCATCTTTTGCTTGAGTAGAGAGATAAAATGCTTTATTTGCGTATTTTTTGTTATTTGTAATGATCATACCTCCTGCGCCAGTTGTAATAATTTTATTTGCATTAAATGATAAACACCCCAAATCACCTATTAAACCTGTATGAATTCCACTATTATAGAATGAACCCAAACTTTCTGATGCATCTTCCAATATTTTTATATTTCTAGATTTACAATATTTTTTAAGTTTAATGGTATCAGCTACATTTCCAAATACATGCACAACAATAATTGCTTTAATTTTTTTTTTTGTTTTTTTGTTGATTGTGTAGCCATTCTGAAAAACTGTTTTTTCCCGTAAAAAGTTTATGGTCTTATTTACATCAATATTTAAATTTTTGTCACAATCTATAAAGATTGGATTTGCTTTCTGGTAAATAACACAATTAATGGGTGCTATAAAAGTTATTGTTGGAACTATAACCTCATCATTTTCATTTACATTAAAAAGTTTCAAAGAAAGATCTAGAGCTGAAGTGCCTGAGTTAATAGCTATAGCAAACTTTGCTTTGGTGAATTTTTTAATTTCTTGTTCAAATTTTGAAACGTAAGCACCTCCTGTAGAAACCCATTTTGATTTGATACAATTTTTAAGGTATTTTATTTCATCGCTAAAGAAATATGGTTCGTGAAGTAAAATTTTTTTCATTTATTTTAAATTTTAACCAGTCATAGCATCAAATAGTTCATTTTTTTTAATTTTTAAATCCTCAAATGATCCTTGGTCCTGAATCTCACCATTTTTAATAATAATTATATTATCTGCATTTTTAACTGTCGAAAGCCTGTGTGCAATAATTAAAACAGTTAGATTATATTTAGACTTAAGTTTACTTAATGAATCTTGAATTTCAATTTCAGAAAGATTATCCAGTGAGCTAGTAGCTTCATCTAAAATTAAAATTTCTGGATTTTTTAAAAAAATTCTTGCTAATGACAATCTTTGCCTTTGACCACCTGATAACTGAGTACCATTTTCTCCAATGTTTGTATTTATTCCATTTTTTAATTTATTAATAAATTCATAAGAATTAGAAAGTTTTAAAGCATTTACTATTTGTTCATCATTTATATCGTTTTGATTTTCACATACCCAAATAAGATTATTTTTTATAGTATCATTAAATAAATGAATATCTTGAGATACATACCCAATTTTTTTTCTATAATCAGAGATATTTAATTCTTTTAAATTAAATCCATCAATTAAAATTTGTCCTTGGGTAGGAACCAAAACTCCACACAATAAGTCTGCTATAGTTGTCTTGCCAGATCCAGACTTTCCAACTAATGCAATTGTCTCATTTTTGTTAATTGAAAAATTTATATTTTTTAAAACATTTTTTTTTGGGATATAGTCAAAATATAAGTTTTGAATTTGTAAATTTTTTTCTAATGATTGAAACTTTTTATTTCCAAATTTTTCTAAATGTAAATTAGATTTATCAAGAATTTCATTTAATTGTTGATAACTGGGAAGAAAATTATTTATTGTTACTTGAATCCCAACCAATGAATTAAGAATTGAAACTACTGAAATTAAACTATAAAAAATCGCAGCTAGCTCTGATAAAAATACTCCTTTATTTATAAAGAAACCAAATACAACTAAAATAATAACAATACCTGCAGGTCTATAGAAAGCATTTATGATTTGCGCCAACATTTGAGATTTCAAAGTTGCATTTACATGAGCTGCAAATTTATTCAAATATAAATTTTTAAAAAATTTTTCTTTAGAATTAATTTTTATAGTTTTGATAGATTTTAAAATATCAATAAATTTACCCAACATAACATTGGCAGTTTCGACATTTTTTTTTCCGTATTTCTGACTTATAGGATTGGCAAATTTTAGAATTATTAATGCAAAAACAAGAAAAACAAATAATGTTATCAATGTTACATTTAAATTTATAAATAATGGAACTGAAATAAAAATTATTAATTGAAAAATTAGTGCAATTGAGCTTGCGATATGACCAACCGAACTACCTATTTTTTCAGTTTCTTTTAAAAATGTATTTGTTAAATATCCATAATTAGAATTAGCAAAAAATAGCCATTCACATGAAAGAATGCTTTGAAGAGTTTCGTCATTTAGTTTTTTAACAAATTCATACTTAATAGCTAGTATGACATACCTTACTAAAGATGTAATTATTGCAACAAAAAATTGTGTTATTGCAAAAAAAGTCGCAAAAATAAAGAAACTAGGATTAATACCAAAATACCCAAAAAAATTTATAAATTTTTCTGTAAATACTGATGGCTTTGATAAATCACTATCAATTATAAAATCAGCCAAAGGTATAATGGAAACTACAGAAGAAGAAATTACTATTGCCTGTACAAGCAAGAGTACAACCATGAAAAAAAAATTTTTAGGAGATTTTAAAATTAAAATTTTACATACATTAATTAAATTTTTAAACATTTTTATTTTTATAATTTGACTAATTATTAACCAATTTAGAATAATTTTTTTTGTAACAAAACCTGCCAATTTTTTTTAAAGTTCAAAGCTTTATCATCAACAAATAGATCATAAGATGGTTTACACATTAAAAGTTTATGGTATTTAACACCCCAAGTTTTTAGTTGTTTTTTTGTTAATATCAATCCTTCGTTTTTAGCTTTTTGGCAATTGTCGCTATTTCTTCCCATAAAACGTGCCGTAAATAGTTTTATATAAAAATTATGATTATATAATTTGTTTATCATCTTCACTGACTCTAGAATTGGTTCAGCGCTTTTATAATCATTTTTATTGGTTTTACAAATAACCCCATCAATATCAAAACATAAAACTTTTTTATATTTTTTTTTTTTTATAAAATTCATTTATTAAAAATTGTACCCAGATTTTTTTTAATTAAAACTATTTTAATAAATTTATAAATTTTAATTTTTTTCTAACTAAGAAAAAAATACAAATCTGTATATAAATTCTATAAAAATATAATATTATCAATTCAAATTGGAGAATTGGAAAAATTAAAATTTTGAATAAAAAGCTTAAGAAATTAATAATTTTATCATCTTTGATTTTATAATTTATTTTTCTCAAATAATTTAACTTAATTAAATATGCTACTTTGTAGGACCATTTAAATTTATACATAGCATTAAAGTAATAATTTTTCTTTCTCACATGCATAAAACATTCTTTATATGAATTTCTGAAGTATTTAGAAATATTTAATAATTTAAACCGTGAGAAAAATAATTTAAGTCCATATTTAGTTGGTAACAATATTTTTAAAAAAAAATTTAAATTTTTAAGAATTGAATTGTCAACTTTAGTCTCGGGTATGTAGTGAAATTTTCTAAGAAAAGGAAGCAAAGACATTTCCAAATTATTAATTTCATATTTGAAAAATTGATCTAAATCCTTTTTTGAATTAAAATTTTTATTTACAAAATTTTTTTTTTCATTGTGTCCTTTATAAATTTTACTTCCAAACCATTTTTTATTATTGAATGATGGATCATACATTTTTTTATAATCAAATTTGATATTTAAGTATTTAGATATTTTTTTCAAAGTTTGAAAATTATTTAATTTGAGATCTTCGAATCTGACTAATTTAAAGTTTTTTTTAAAAAAAATATTTAAACTATCAAATTGGATATACAAATCTCTAAGTCTATTTATATATCTATAATTTTTTAAATTTTCATAATCAGATTTATCAAATCTATCCTGATCTATTTTGTCATCAGCATAAGCTCTTCTCCAAAAATTAAATGTTGGGTGTCTAATTGTTGCTAATTTTTTCTCATTTATGAAATCATTTAATAAAAAATCTTTAAAAATATCTATACCATGCACATGGTAAAGAATATTTTTTTTTTTATCATTTATAGCAAATTTGTATGACTCGTGAATTGCTTCAATTACTTTTTTTTGAGAAATTTTATTTTTATCAAAAAAATTAATAAAAAATTTTTTAAATTTTTTTTTTGGTATTTTTATAAAACCTTTTTGACTTTTCCCTAAATTAGAAAGACCATTAAAACCTTTTATATTTCTTGTGTCAAAAATTGATGCATGATGCTTTTCAATTAGTTTGAACATTTCAAATGCTTTTAGATTTTGCTTATTTTTTTTCCAATTTTTAAAAAAATAAGGAAAATAAATTAATGGATAAGCTGGTAAGGTAAAAAGACTTTCAGAATTTCCTAATTGAGCTTGTAACAGTTTAGAACCAGCACCAGAAAAATTAAACAAAATATGATATTTTTTTTTTAACAATATATAGTTTTTACCATTTAATATTAAGTCTATTAAACAAATCAATTTTTTTCATAAAATATTTTCTATTATTATTTATAATTTGCTCAGTTTTAAATTTCTCATATGTTATATCTTTTCCCACCACATCTTTATTATTTTTATAAGTTTTATGTTTGTTTATAATTTTATCAAAATTATTTCGTTCAATTTTTATTACAATAATTCCACTTTTTTTACATAAGTTGTTGATTTTCTGATTAAAATATACGGACGATGCAATTGGAAATTTTTTAGAAGAGATAATTAAATTACATATACCATAAATTCTTTTTATTTGGACCTCTCTACTTTTTATGTCAAAACCTAAATCAAAACTTACAAGTTTTCTTACATTATCTCCATCAACTAAAATACTATCTTTCATTTTTTTATTTAATATTTTTGAAATATAGGATTTTCCTGAGCCAGATAATCCATAAAACCATATTCCTTTATATTTTTTTTGAGTTCTCATATTATTGAAAGTCTTTATTTTGAATAATTGAAAACGAATTTGCTCTAGAATTTTGTCTTGGAAAGATAACGTTTATCAAACAAGCATAATTACTATTTTTAAATATTTTAGATTTATTTTTCTTTATATTATTATGTAAAAATTTATTTAAATTTCTTTTTGGAAATTTAGTCAAAATTGAAATTGAGTTGTTTTTTAATTTAATTATTTTAGCAATTTTTTTATTTTCAGTAAATAATACTATTTTTTTTATATTACTTGACGCAATCTTTTCATAAAAATAGCCTTTTTTTGAAAATAAAACTATTGTTTGATTTTCCATTTTATTTACTAGTTCTTCAATTTTTAATATTTCCTGAGGTCTTTTTCTTTCTTTTTTTTTAATTAAGTAATTTTTTAACCAAGAAACAGTATTTTTTGCATTATTTGATGTAGCTGTTTCATCACTTAACATCAAAAATTCTACTTTCTTTTGTAAATAATATTCTAAATTAACAATATCACTTTTCGAAGGTGTTGAGTTTAATATTAATGAATTAAGATTTTCTGTAGCAACAATTATAGGCTTACCTTTTTTTTTTGATTCTAAAATGATTTGATCTGAATAAGCAAACATTTTGTGTGCACCTACTTCAGCTGCAAGATCTCCTCTATCAATCATTATACTATCACTGTGTTTGATAATCTCTTTTCTGTTCTCATAACCCAAATAATTTTCTATTTTAGATATTACAATCAAATTTGGATATTTTTTTTTAATTTTAGAGATTATCTTAGAACTTTGTATGAAACTTAATCCAACACCATCAATATTTAATTTTGAAATTTTTTTTAAAAATAAAAAATATAATTTTTCTTGAGATTTATTATTGTAAATTGAAAATGGGATATTTAAACCCTTCTTAGGTTTTAATTCAAAATTTTGTAATGATATTCCAGATAATATATTTTTTTTAATCCCTAAATTTTTAAAGACAAATGTACCATCAGACAAATAAAAGAATTTATTTTTTTTTTTAGATTTTGGAAGTGGATTTGATATTTCAATTATATCCTTACCTTTTTTTTTAAAAGAAAAGTTGACAAGTTGTCCTTTTAAAATATTTAAAGACTCTTTATTTAAGGTTCTTGGTTTTATACCGGGTATATCTACTAAAATTAATCTATCTTTATTAATTTTCTTTATTTTCTGGATAGTTTTTTTGTGCCAGTTAAAATCGTTATGGGATAAATTTAATCTTAATAGCTCTGAATTTCTGACAAAAAATTCAATATTTTTTCCTTCTGATGATGGTCCGATAGTGGAAAGTATTTTTGTCATTAAATATTGAGTAAAATCTTTTGAAGATTTTTATCAGCGTGAATATATAAAAGTCTTTTTTTTAAGCAATCTCTAAATTTAGTACCAGAAATATTTATGAAAGTCTTATGTTTGCAACTTTTTTTAATTAAATATTTTTTACATCTAGGGCAATAGTAACCACCTTCTGTAGTAAACGATTTAATTTTAAAATATTTTTTGAATTTGGTTGCTAAATTAATTGATGCTAATTTTTGATAAATATTTTGGGCTCCTGCATGATCTCTTCCTATATAAAAATTATTAAACCCTAAATTTTGTCTTATTGATAAATGATGCAATGCTTCCCTTGGACCTCCATAGTAAAAGTTACTAAAAATTGGAAAAAATTTTACCCTTTTATATTTTTTTTCCATGTAGATTAATGCTTTTGTTATAAAAAGATCGCTAAAGTCGTTTTTTTTTTTAATTCCAAAAATTGGATTCAAAACTAAAAAATCAAAATTATTTAATATATGCTTAAAAACTGCTTCATGACCAGAATGTGGTGCATTTCTGATTTGCATTGAACATATATTTTTATTTTTTTTATATAAAGATTTAATTTTTTTTTTTGTATCTGAAATATTATTTTTATAAAATGTAATTTTTTTAATATATCTTTTTTTTAAACGAATATTACTCGCAAAAATATTACCATATCTAAAAAACTTTTTATTTCCAATATAATTTAGATTATTTGATTTAAATATTTTTTTTGAAAATTTTTTTTTATCTATTTTAAAATATTTTGCATATGTATAATCAAAATATTTTATACCTTTTGGAAGACACTGAGGTATTCCGTAATATGGATATTTGTAAAAGTTATTTAATTGTTTTTCATTTACAAAATTTTTTTGATAAGAAAATAATCCACACTCTAAATTTGCATAACTAATTAAATATTCTTCTTCATCAATCATTAATAAAATTTTTTATTAAATAAATTAATATTATCGGATATATATTTAATCTGCTTTTTAGATAAATTTTGATGAATGGGAAGACTCAAAACTGTTTTTGCTTGTTTTTCAGCAATTTTAAAACTTCCTTTTTTATAGCCAAAATATTTTGCAGGTGGTTGTAAATGTATAGGTATTGGATAATGAATTGCTGTACCAATTCCTTTGTTATTCAAATATTTTTTTAATTTATCCCTCTTATTTGATTGGATTACAAATGTATGATAAGTATTATATTGATATTTTTTTTCTATAGGAAAATAAATATTTTTAGTATCTAGATATTTTTCATACAATTTAAAATTTTTCCTTCTTTTCTCAATTACCTTTTTTAAATTTTTAAGGCGGAAATTAAGAACTGCAGCTTGGATATTGTCCATTCTAGATACATACCCAAAGCTTTTAATACGATCTCTACTCACCATTCCATGACTTTTTAATTGTTTAATTTTTCTATAAATTTCATAGTTATTGGTTGTTAAATAACCAGAATCTCCAACAGCATTTAAATTTTTTAATGGATGTGCTGAAAAACAACCTATTGAACCTAAAGAGCCAGCTGGATTTCCAAAATGCTTTGAACCAATACATTGTGCAGCATCTTCAATAACAGGAATATTATATTTTTTTGCAATTTTATTAATTTCTAACATTTCTGATATTCTTCCTGTTAAATGAACAGGCATTATTGCTTTTGTTTTTTTAGTTATAGCCTTCTCTAACAATTTAGGATCCATTGTTTGATCATCCAAAACATCAATTAAAATTGGTCTTGCACCCAAGTGGACAATAACTCCTACTGATGCCACAAAAGAATTAGGAACTGTAATAACTTCATCACCTTTTCTAACTCCCAACAAATGTAAACCTAATGTTAATGCATCCGTTCCACTGTTTAACCCAACTGCATATTTAGTATTACATATTTTTGATATTTTTTTTTCAAACTTTTCAATATGCTTTCCGCCTACCCACTTATCTTCTCCTAGTGTTCGATCAATTATTTTTAATAAGTTTTTTCTTTCTTTTTTCCATTGGAGGTTAAGATTTACGTATGGAATTTTCATTTAAATTAAATATTAAATTTTTTTTATTACTTCTCTCATCCATGGTCCCATATCTTTATAATGGGCTGTAGTAACAATATTGTCATCTACAACGGCTGGTAAATCTGTATAAATTGCTCCTGCATTTATTAAATCATCTTTCATACTATAATATCCTGCAATTTTTCTATTTTTAACGACTTTTGCTGATATTAAAAGTTGTGCTCCACTACAGATACATGCAATAATTTTATTTCTTTTATTAAACTCTGAAATAAAGTTAATTATTTTTTCCTCTTGTCTTACTTTTTCCATCGCCTTTACTCCGCCTGGTAAAACTAATATTTTGTAATCTTCAACTTTGACCTGATCGATTGTTTTAACAATTTGTTCTTTATTTGGAGGTAAAGTTGTTCCTAGAAACCCTTTAACTGGTTTACCTTCTAACATACATACATCAATTTCTAGATCAGCTTCTAACAATCTATAATATGGATAAATAAATTCATGATCTTGTGCTAAATTTCCTGAAATTATTATTGCTCTATTCATTTTTTTTTATAACATATTTTCATTTAATTCTTTAGCAGATAAAAAAGGATACATATCTTCATATGTAGTTGCTACTGAACTTCCATCGGGCATTCTTTTATTAATAGCTTTTGGCATTTGTTCCTGATTATGATCAATCATCAATTCACAAATAACTGGATAACTTCCTGACAAAATATTTTTAATATTTTTATTCAAATCATTTATATTTTTTATCTTTATATATTTAATACTATGTGAGGCTGCTATTTTTTGGTAATCTGGAAAAGATAACCCTGTTTTTGAGTTTGATCCCATAATTCTATTATTAAAACCTAGCTGTTGGGTCTGTTTTATAGTTAAATAGCCTCCATTATTATAAATAAAAGTTTTAATTGGAATTTTATTATGCATTACAGTTGCAAATTCTTGTATATTCATTTGTAATCCACCTTCACCAGTTATACATATTATTCTTTTTCTTTTTGATGCATAATATGCCCCTACTGCAGCAGGTAAACCCCATCCCATAGGAGCATGTCCAGAATTAGTAAACAATTTTTGGCCTCTTTTAACTTTAAAAGCTTGATGGGTTCCAACAAAAGATAAGCCCATATCAGTGACAACAATATCATCTTTTTTTAATAAATCTGATAATTTATCGATAAATACATAAGAGTTTATAGTTTTCTTTTCTCTCTTAAATTCACTTAAAACTATAGGATATTTCTTTCTTACTTTTACACAATAATCTTGCCATTCTTCCCTCTTTTTTGATAATTTTGTTTGTTTAGAAAAATATTTTAACAAAGTTTTAAAAAAGTATTTTGCGTCACAACAGATTTTTTTGTCAACATTTACATTTGTATTTTTAATCTCTGTTTTATCTATATCAACCATTACTTTTGTGGCTCTCCTTGCAAAATCTTTTGAGTTATATCCTGTTACCATGAAAGGTAGTCTTGTACCGATAGCTATATATAAATCAGAGTTTTGAATTATAAAATTAGTACCTCTTTCGGCAAAAGCACCAGGTCTACCGATGTAAAAGGGATGATTTGTTTCTATCAAATCTGACGCATTCCATGTTAATGCAAATGGAATTTTTGACTTATGTAAAAATTTTCTTAAATAATTTTGAGCCCCTGAAATTTTAACTCCCTGTCCCAAATGTAGAACCGGTCTATGCTTGCTTGAAATAAGATTTGCAATATTCTTTATTTTTAAATCTAAACTTTTGTTCTTATTTTTTTTTTTAATTATTTTAAAACCTTTTAATTTTTTTGGATTTATTTGAGCATTTTGTATATTAGCTGGTACATCAATCCATACTGGGCCTGGTCTACCCTCATTTGATAAATAATATGCTTTTTCTAAATGGTATTTAATTCGATTTGGATCTTTAATTATTACTGCGTATTTAGTGCTTGATTTTACCATATTAACAATATCGAATTCTTGAACTCCAACTTGTCTTAATCCTGAGTTTCCAATTGTTTGATTTAAATATACTTGACCAGAAATAAAAATTGTTGGCACTGAATCAATCCAACAACAAGCTACACCGGTAGCACAATTTGTTCCTCCAGGACCGGTGGTTATAATTGCGGCTCCTGGCTTGTTTTTAATCCTAGAGTAACTCTCTGCAGCAAACGAAACCGCTTGTTCATGATGACATGAAACATATTTTAATTTTTTAGATTTATACAAAGCATCACACAAAAAAATTGATCCACCTCCGCTTACTGTAAAAACTGTTTCAATTTTCTTTTCTTCCAAAAATTTAATTACGTAATCTGCCAATCTCATAAATTTATTATTTATTAAACACCTAATGATTTAGCTGAAGAAAAATAGTAATCACCCTTAAATTTGATCTTTTTAAATAGTTGTCTCCATTCTTTCTTTAGTAGTATACTTGTACCAATAAGAGTCCATTTATAAAATTTATTTCTTTCTTCATCATTTTCTCCTGAAGCCAAAACTATATAACTTTTTTTTGATACTCGTTCAATTTCTTTTAAAGACTTAATTACATCTCCTAAATTTTGCATATAAAGTGAGTTAAATGCTATTACAAAATCTAATGATTTATTTTTAAATGGTAATGTTGTGTAATTTGATAAAATTAGTTTACTTTTACATTCAACTGCGTGTTTAATTGCATATGCATGGTTTTCTATACCATATGATTTAATTCCGGGTAGCAAAATATTTAGATCTTTCAGCAAAAAACCTTTTTTACAACCCAAATCCAAAACTTTTGATTTATTATTTAGTTTATATTTTTTAATAATCTTGGGTAATAATTTTAACCACCTTCCATCATATTTAAAGCCACCATATCCATTCAATCTGTTTCCATCATAATATTCTTTTCCCAATTCCCAGGCATACATTTTATTAATTACTGTTCTTTCTTTTGCAACTTTAGCTCTTACTTTAATTTGTTTTTTAAAATACCCAATATCGAAATGTTTACCCATTTTTACTCCTTATTTATTTTTAAGATTATTCGTCCAGCCTTACCTGATCTAAATAATTTAATTGCATCATTAATTTCGGATAATTTAAATTCATTAGTTATAAAGTTATCAAAATTAAGTTTATTATCTAATTGCATTCTGATGTATCGTGGAATATCAACATCAGGAACACATGCTCCACCTGAAGATACTAACAAAGTTTTATCAAAGGCTAGGGGCAAGGTGTATATTTTAATTTTTTCAGTTGGCACTCCTACAAAAACAATTTTTCTGTCATTGGGAGAAATTTCATACGCTTTTTCCATTAATGAAGCTATTCCTGTAGTTTCAAAAGTTACATCTGGACCTTTATTATCTAAAATATTATTTATTTTATTGAAACAATTTTCATCTTTAGACAAAAAGGTATGAGTTACTCCAAACTTTTTGGCTATTTCAACTTTTTCCTTATGAATATCAATTCCTATAATTGGGTATGCCGAAACAAGAGATGAAGCATATGCAATACTAAGACCCATACCTCCTAAACCAAAAATTAAAACTGATTGACCAATTTGAACTTGAGCGTCATTATTTACCGCGCCAAATCCAGAAGTAATAGCGCATCCATACAAAGCTGCAGTTTTTAAATCTGCCTCTTTTGGAATAGTTGTTAATCTGTTTTCAGAAACTATAGCTTTTTCATTAAATGTTGTAACCCACCCAGCATTTACAATTTTATTATTCCATTTATATTTTGCTGTATTGCTCTGAATACCTGAGCTTTTTCTCCAATGAAGCACTACATGATCACCAACATTTACAGTCGTTACTCCTGGACCAATTTTTTCAACAATTCCCGAACCTTCGTGACCCAACAAATGAGGTAGAAATTTATCAGGGCCTTTGACTGCATCTATTTCATTTATTTGAGCGCCACATATTCCACTATAATATAATTTGACCTGAACTTGTCCAAATTCTAGATGTTTTGGAAGTTCTATTTCTGCAATAACAAGAGGTTTTTTGCTTTCTGTTAATATTGCTGATTTCATCTGTTAATTATTTATAGAAACTTTTTAGACATTTAACAATATACTTCATTTGCCTTGGTGATAAATGTTGATCACAAGGAAATGTAATAATTTTTTTTGTGTGGGCGTCAGTTACAGGAAAATCACCTGTTTTGTGATTTAAAAATTTTACAGCCTTTTGTAGATACATTGGTTTGGGATAATGGATTTTTGCTTCTATACCCTTTTTTAAACAAAATTTTAGTAGTTCGTCTCTTCTTTCTGCAAATACTATATACAAATGGTAAACTAATTTAAAATTTTTTGGTCTTGGCGGAATAGTAATTTCAGATATTTTAGAAAAATTCTTATCGTAAAATTTTGCATTACTGATTCTTTTATTTGCAATTTGCTTTGCTCTTGGCAATAACCAATTGCCAACAACTGATTGGAAAGTATCTAGTCTAGAATTGTAACCACAAATATCAACTGTATCTCGGTCTATTAAACCATGATTTCTTAATAATTTAAGTTTTTTATAATGACTTAAATCATTTGTAGTAATTATGCCTCCATCAGACCAAACGTTAATATTTTTTAAAGGATGTAGTGAAAATGCTCCAAAACTTCCCCAGGTTCCAGCATTTTTTTTATTTATGTTTGCCAAAATAGATTGGCAGGCATCTTCCACAATTGGAATTTTATATTTTTTTGCAATTTTTATTAGTCTTGGCATGTTAGTCATATAACCAGTAAAATGAACTGGCACTATAGCTTTAGTCTTCTTTGTAATTTTTTTTTCAATTAAGTCTACATTCATACAAAATGTATCATCACAATCTACAAATATAGGTTTGGCTCCTATTTCTGTAATTGCTCCAACTGTTGCAACAAATGTGTTTGCTGCAGTTATTACTTCATCCCCATTACCAACATTGAGGGCTTTTAAGGATAATTTTATTGCATCTGTGCCTGAATTTACTCCAATTGCGTATTTTGTGCCAATTAATTTTGCAAAATTTTTTTCAAATTTATATAATTCTTTCCCAAGTGTAAAATCTTCTGTAGCAACAAATTTTTTTAACTTTTTCCATAAGTCATTACAATTTGAAAACTGCTGTTTTAAATAGGAATATCTTACATGCATAAATTTAATTTATAATTTTTTTTTTTTTTAATTTTAGTTTTATATACTCTTAATATTACTAGTGGTTTCTTTATCTTAAAATTTTTGTAAAGTATTTTTAAAGTACTCGTTTTTATTATTTCGCCATATGAAATAGCTTTTACTCCATTTTTATTAACTAAATACCCATCTAAAATTGCTAATGAAGACTCATCTTTTGAAGACAGTTTGTCTAGATTAGCAGTCTTTTCAAGAGATATTTCGATATTATTAAATCTGTAAATATTTTTTTGCCCTAGTTTTGGTTTTGAAAATTTTATGTTTTCAGAATCTAGATTTCTAGTAAATCCTTTACCTTCGTAGGATCTTTTTTTTCTCCCATAGTCGTCTTTTAATCTCACTAAATCTTTTTTATCATAAGGTGTTTCAAACTCTAAGGCATATAGGCCGTTTCTAGATCTAGCTTTCAAGGAGTGAAAAAGCCCTTGTCTAAAAACTAATCTAGACATTGGATTAAAACATTTGGCATTTTTTTTATAAATTCCAATTTGCACCTCTGCTTTACCATCCAATATTATAAAGCCAGTCTTTTTATTCGGATGACAGTGAAGTGAAGTTTTGTGATTATATTTTATATTAAGGAAAGTAATACCCATTTTATGAGCATCATCATAAACAATATACTCATAGCCCCATGGTTTTTTTACTGCCTTTTTATTATAAATATTATTTTGATTTATTAGCATTTAAACTAATTTAATTGAATTCATTGTCTTTATATTAAAATATTTTTTATCTTCGAATGAATCAGGAATTAGTTTTTTATCAAATGCTAATTTTAGATCTTTAACTGCATCCTGTATAGTAAATTTCGGTTCAAAGCCTAGTATTGTTTTAATTTTTTCATTGCTTACATGATAAGATCTGTTGTCTTCTGAAGATGTTTTCAATATTTTAACATCTTCCCCAATAATTGTTCTTACATCTTCAGCAAGTTCATTCACTGTTTGATTTCTGAAACCTACATTAAATATTTCACCATTTATTTTTTCTGATGGTGCCTTTAAAACACTTAAGTACGATCTTACCATATCATTTATATGAACATTTGGTCTTAATTGATCTCCACCAAATACTTTTATTTCTCTATTATGATAAGCGTGGTTAGTTAAAATATTAACTACAAGATCAAGTCTCAGCCTTTTCGCATAACCACATACTGTTGAAGGTCTTATTGTTGTAACTATAAAATCATTAGATTTGTAGGTATTTAAAATTTTTTCACAGTCACCTTTAAATTTTGAATAATCTGTTAAAGGTTCTAGGGACATATCCTCTGTAACATTTTTCTCTTTTTTTATCCCGTAAACAGAGGAAGATGAAGCATAAATAAACCTTCTAACTTTGTTTTTTCTTGAAATATTTACTATTGGTTCAAAGGCGTCTAAATTTATGGATTTTCCTAACAGGGGATTTAACTCAAAACTTGGGTCGTTTGATATGCATGCAAGGTGGATCACCACATCATGTCCCGGTATTATTTTTTCTAATAATTTTGTATCTCTAATATCTCCTTTAAATGTTTCTAAATTGGGATTACTATCTAGAACATTTTCGCCATATATCATTAAATCCAGCACTGTGACTTCATTACCATCTTCAATTAATGTTGGGACAAGTTTTGAACCGACATAACCTGCACCTCCTGTTATAAGTATTTTCATATTTATGTATGTTTTTTTTAAAGAATATAGATAAATAACATTAGTCTTAAAATAATAAACTAAAAAAAAATCCTTTTTTGTTTCATTTCTTTTGATTTCTCATCATATTGTAGAGCTCAGTCCATTTTATTTCTTTACTTTCAATTAAATCAGTTTTTTCAAACATTTTTATCTCTTTCATACAACTATTTAAAAACAAGTTACCTTTACCCTTAATTCCTTCTAGGGCAAAATGGAACTCTACTTTAGAAAAATTTCTTTTGATTTCATCAAACCATTTTTTTTTTTGAGGAAGTTGATACATTGAACATAAAATTATCTTTGTAAACTTAATGTCTTTGTGAAGCCATTTTACAGTTGCTAGAGCATTAGACTTATATGGTTCTGGTATAACTAACTCAACAGTTATCCTATTTCTCTGGGCATAGTTATTCATAATCATATTTTGTCCATTAGCAGGTATTCTGAATGGACCTATATTTATATCAGTAGTAACAGTTGCAATAGTCATTAATTTTTTGCAAATTTAAAATATTTTAAATAGTCAGTATTTTTTTGTAAAAGAGGTTTATTACAGCTTTGAAATCTAACATTACAAGCAATTCTAGCATATTTTGAATTAAAAGGAGTATTACCGTGAATTACAAATGGATTAAAAATGATTGCCTCTCCAAATTTTAACTTTACTGGTTTTTGGTTTTGCATCAGATTTAAAACGTCTGGACCATTAACCAATCCTTGGTGTTCTTCTTTTTTCATAATTTTAGATGATTTATGCTGATTGATATAATAAATTCCACCATCGTCATCTAAATCATGAAGTGGTGCCCAAATTACATAACTAAAGGGTGATAGGCCAGAGATCATTTCATAATGAGGCCATTGTTTTGGCTGCCCATGTCCAGGCAAATTAATTATAATATGAGCTCTTCTTTGGATAAATAATTCTTCACCACATAATTTTTTAATTAATTTAGGACATGATGAGACAATCATCTCTGAAAGGTTAGTAAAACTTAATAATTTAATCATAGTTTTGTTGATCTCAGCTTTATTCATCTTTGTTAAAGATTTTCTCAAAGTATCAATATTATTTGATTCATTTTTTACATAAATTCTTTTAAGAAACAAATTCCTTAATTTTTCAAAAGCTTTAATATTTTCAATATTGAAAACTGCATATCCTGTTCCATTTTTTAATTCTTTTAATATGTCCATGCTAATAATATATCTATCATAAATATTTCTTAAATATAGATGTAAGGATTTGGATCAGAAGAGTGAATTTTATCAATATCCTTCAAAATTTCTTTAGAAATTTTAAAATCAATACTTTTTAAATTTTTTCTTAGTTGACCAACTGATGTAGCGCCTACAATACAACTAGCCACAAATGGTCTATTATATACAAAAGCATACGATAGATTACTTAGAGGAATATTGTATTTTTTTGCAATATTTAGGTATTTTTTTATAGCCTTTTCAGTTCTTTTTGTATTGTGTAATAAAAAACTTTTCCTTCTACTTGTAAATCTTGAATTTTTTGGTTTTTTTCCAGATAAATATTTACCACTTAGAAGACCACCGGCTAATGATGAATGTGCAATTAAACTAATTCCTTCTCTAATTGATATTTCAGCATTAGAAATATCATATGTTCTATTTATTAAGTTGTATCCATTTTGAATAGTAATTGGTTTTAAGAAATTTTTTTTTTCTGAGCAATTTAAGAATTTTGTTATTCCCCAAGCTGTCTCATTTGACAAGCCAATGTATCTTATCTTCCCTGACTTAATTAGATTATTAAGATTTTCTAATACTTCTTCTATTGGTGTCCAATTATTATCTTTTAAATCGTGTTTAAAATCTAACTGGCCAAAGACTGGAACATTTCTCTCTGGCCAGTGTAATTGATATAGGTCAATATAATCAGTATTCAATCTTCTCAAACTATCATTGACTGCTTTTTTTAAATTTTTTTTATCAAACTTAAGATTTTTACCACCACCTCTAATCCACTTAAGTCCTGTCGCCCCAATACCTTTTGGATGTCCAGAGCAAATCTTTGTGGCAATTATAATTTTATTTCTATTTTTTTTTTTATTTATCCATTTTCCTATTATTCTCTCAGAGTCTCCTTGTGTTTCTCTTTTTGGATAAGTTGGATACATTTCTGCAGTATCAATAAAGTTGATGCCATTCTCACTTGCAAAATCCATAATTTTAAAAGACTCTTTTTCAGAATTTTGCTCACCAAATGTCATTGTTCCAAGGCAAAATTTACTTACTTTTAAAGAGGTGTTACCTAAAATTTTATATTTCATCTAAAATTTTACCAGCGATTATGAACATCGGGTTTAATTAAATCATCATAGATAGAATTTATCTTTGGTAAAATAAATGAAATGTCTTCTAGGTCAGAAGCTTTAGTATTTTTTCCTACATGCATTTTATTAGTTGCACCTGGAATTACTACCGTTACAGCCTCATGGGATAAAATCCATTTCAAAGCTAGATCTGATAAGGAAAAATTGTCTGGTAATAAATTTTTTAATTTTTCAACAGCTATAAGCCCTTTTTTTAAATCAACTCCTGAGAATGTATCTCCTATATCAAATGCTTCTCCATTTATATTATACTTTCGGTGATCATTGTCTGCAAATTTTGTGTTAGCATCAATTTCTCCAGTAAGCAATCCACTCGCAAGAGGACCTCTGGCAATAACAGCAACTTTTTTTTCTTTAGCCAGACTTAGAAAATTCTCTGCTGGTTTTTGTCTAAAAACATTAAAAACCATCTGAATACTCTTCACATTTGGAAATTTAATAGCCTCTAATGCATCCTCAATTGTATGGACACTAACACCGTAATTTGCAATTTTTCCTTTTTTTACTAATTCATCCATTATTTCAAAGGTTTCTTTTGTTTTGATTGTTTCAATTGGTGGGCAATGCAATTGCACCAGATCTATACACTCGACTCCTAAATTTTTTAATGAACGGTCTATAAATTCCTCCATCGGATAGTGCTTATAACCTCTTGGATATTTTGTGCCCCTAATTCTTCTTCCTAGTTTAGTGGTGACATAAATTTTTTCAGTTGAAGATTTGATAATTTCTGAAAGGAATCTTTCACTTCTTCCGTCACCATAAGTATCTGAAGTATCAAAAAAATTTACTCCCTTATCTAAAGCTTCATTCAAAAGATCTCTTGCTTCGTTATCAGAAACATCTCCCCAGCACCAACCAATTTGCCAGCATCCAAGACCAATTTCTGAAACATTCCAACCTAAATCAGAAAAATTTCTATATTTCATTATGTCTTAAATTTGTTCTTGAACTGCTGCTTGAGCTTCTTTTGCTTTTTTTACAGTTTCCAATCTATCTTTATATGATTTTGATGGTGGATCAAATTTATCAAATATATTCATAATGTTCTGAACAAAATCTCTACCAATTTCTGTAACTATTATACAATTCTCTTTAATCTCTACTAGTCCATCATTAACAAGCTCATCGAGAAATTTAATCTCATTTGAAAAATATTCATTAAAATTAATATTAAATTGTTCTTTGAAATTTTGGAAATCTAACTTAAAATAACTTCTAATCTGTTGAGTGGCATGTTGCCTAATTTTGTCGTCCTCTGTCAACTTTAAGCCTCTAAATGCAGGTAGCAATCCCTTATCTAATGCTTTTTTATACGATAAAATATCATAAAAGTTTTGAACATAGTAATCATTACCCAAGTTGCTCATAGAAGAACTGCCAACTGCAATAAAATTTACTCTTCCCCCTGGTTGGTGTCCTGAAGCACCATAGTGTGCCTCACCTGCCTCATATGCTTTAGTCATTGGACTTTCTGGTAAAGAATAACATTCAAAACCAGTTCTAATATAACCGGCTTCACTTAGTTTTTTGTGTATTACTTCCATCATTTCTTTTCTTTCAAGAAAATCAGGTAAGGGACCTTCCTCAACCATTCTTATTTGATACTTGGAAACCCATGGTTTATACGCCATCAACGATAGCTGAACTAATGTAGGTTTAAGTTTGATTACTCCTTCACAAGTTTTTTCCATAGAGCTTACAGTTTGACCAGGTTGACCAATTAAAAGATCAAAAGCAATTTCTTGATAAACTTTTCTAACTTTTTCAGTAAGTATATCTTCAAATAATTTTGCTGGTTGTATTCTGTTAACTCTTCTTTGAACGTCCGGATCTAGGTCCTGCATACCGAAAGATATTCTATTAACACCACATACCTCGTGATTGTACATCAACCTATCCTCGTCAACTCTTCTAGGATCACTTTCAATCGTAAAAAAATCTACATTTGACCAGTCAAATAAGGTTTTTAACTTATCAACTAATTTTTTAGTATCCTCTCTATTTAAGATTGTTGGAGATCCTCCTCCAAAAAAAACTGTACCAACATTAAGTTTGATCTTATTTTCATTTAAAAAATTGAACAGAATGTCTATTTCTTTATATAAATATTCTAAGTAATCGGAAACTTTTTTATAATCACCAGTTATAAATTTGCTACAAGTACAAAACCAACATAATTGTTCACAGAAAGGTATATGTACATAGAAAAATATTTTCTTGTCTTTATTTTTTGGTAACCATTCAAGTAAGCCTTTCTTGTATTGATCGCTCTGGAATTTAAAACTCCAGTGATCCTTAGTTGGGTATTCTGCATAATTATAAACTATATCTTGATGATATTTTTTTATAAGATTTGCATTCAAATTGATATTCTGCATATAATATGTTTACAATAATATAAAATAATTGCAATTTAGAAAAAATTGTTAGTTTCCACTGTACAATTTCTTAAACTAAATAAGTTTTTCCTTCCCCTGCATCAATTGGAACCATACAGCCACCCATCATTGAAGAATATTTTGAACACAGAAAAAAAAGCATAGGTAAAATTTCATCTGTGGTGCCCATTCGTTTTCTTGGTAATCTATTTTTAATAAATTTATTGTAAGCCCTTAAATTTTTATCTTTTAATCTTTGCATTGCATTATTTGGTGCAATAAAGCCTCCAGGCATAATACCAGTTACAATTATATTTAATTTATAGAGTTCTCTTCCTAGACTTCTTACATAGGTAGCTAAAGCAGACTTTGATAAATTATATCCTACTGACCCAGTAGCTTCGTAGGAAGATATTGAACCAACATGTATTAATTTTAGGGTTTTATTTTTTTTTTTAGTGCTCACAACAATTCGATTGATTTCCATCGCAGCTAATAAATTAATTTGTAATAATTTATTAATATCATTATTGTTGATTAATGGGTCACTCAATCCATAACCACCTCCAGCTATGTGTAAAACTATATCAATTTTTTTTAAGAATTTTTGTGCTTCTTTAATTGCTGTTTCTATTTGATCATTTTGTTCAAAATCAACTTTTATACAAATATGTTTTTTAGAATTTTTTATTTTATTTTTTAATTTACGCATATCTTTTAATGATCGAGCTAACATGGCTATGTTTGCTCCCTTTAAGGCAAGTAACTCGCAAGTTTTGGCTCCTAAACCCCTTGAGGCTCCAGTCACAATAACATTTTTTCCTCTTAAATCTTTTTCCAGGTCTAAATTTAATTTACTCAATTTTTTTAGTTATATTTTTTTTTTATACTTCCAGTAATATCTTCTGCAGTAATTCTATTTTTCACATGATTACTATCATTCACAAACATTCCAACAAACCATCTTCCAAGATTACTGTTCCATTTTAATTTTTCTTTAGGATCTACTGGCTCAACTCCATGTGCTATTGAGCCATAAAAAATAACTGCATCAGTTTCTTTAAGTCTTTTTTCAATATTAATTTTTTTTATCTTAGAAGTTTTAAAATAGAATCCTCCTTTTTTAAAATCTTTATTAATTTCGCTCATTATTAGTCCAGTTACCACTCTTTGATTCTTTCTTGGATCAACATGATCTCTCAACTGGCCTCCACCCGCAGGATACCTTACTACTTGCAATCTATCTATTTGTCCGTCACTAGGAATATTATTCTCAAAAGCATTTTTTTTATTTCCTGCTAAAAACTTAACATATCTCCAATGTCTATATGCTCCTTCTTTTAATTTTTTTTCAAGCTCACTTTTAATGTTCCAATTATAAAAATAAAACGAATGTTTAATCGCATACAAACTGTATTTTTTTGTAATATTTTTATTTATCACTCTGTGAAAATTTGGAGATTTATCTAACATTTTATAAAAACTTGATTTTCTATTTTTTTTATAATGATTTGCTAATTGTATAATTGTTTTCTTAAAATTTTTTGGTGCAGCATTTTTTAATATGTATGCCTCTTTTTTTATATACATATTACTTATAATCTTTTTTAAATATTTTTCTTTTCCATTATCACACGCTTTTTTTAACTTTACAAAATCTAGTTCTTTTATTTTAGCCACATATTTTGGTGCAGGATATTTGTCCTCTAATTTTTTCCAATATTTATTGAGTTTTTTATGCAACATTTAATTTTAGAGATTTAAAGTTTCTTATAAATTAAAATTATTCAAATATATATAATTATTTCAATATATTTTCTAAAGTTTTTAAAATACTAATTTTACTGATACTTTCTTTATTTGCTAAAGAGCTGATTGATTGAGCCGCTCCTAAAGAGCTCATTAATAAGGTTAGTTCACTTTTTAAATTTGATTTTAAACAAAGGCCCATTAGAGAGAGCATTGCATCCCCAGCACCTATTTTATCAACTATTTTTGTAGCATACGCTTCTGCTGTAAAGAATTTTTTATTTTTTTTATTGTATAAAATTGAACCATTACGACCCGACGTAACAATTAAATTTTTAACATTTCTTTCATTGACTAAATCTATCATTAAACCTTCTAAATTTCCTGCTTTGTCTCGCATTTCATGTCTTATTTCTTTTTCATTTATGATCAAAGTGTCAAAATTTACATAATTTTTCATTGTGTGATATCCAATATTAAACGCATTGACTTGTGCATTAAGTGCTAAAAATTTAGAATGTTTACATATTATTTTTGCACTTGATTTAGAAATTAAACCATGACCATAATCAGAAACGATTACCAAATCATATTTCTTAAGCTCATTTTTTAAAAATTTATTGAAAACTTTCTCTTCACTATTGTTTAAAATATCATCATTAAGATTATACACACCAAATACTTTGCTATTACTTATATCATCTACAAATCTCTTTTTTACAATTGTAGGTGAATTTTTCTTAGTGAAAAATTTTGTTCGAATATTTTTTGGTAGCTCTTTTTTTATTTCTTTTAAAAATTCTTTCTTTTCACCAATCATAGATAAAATCGTTATCTTTTTTGAAAATTCATTCAAATTTTTTGCTATGGCTAGAACTCCACCTAAATAATTTTCTTTCTTAACTTCTTTAAGTACTAATATTGGCTCCTTACCTGATTTACCTATTGCCTCGCAAAAATTATATTGATCTATTATTGTTTCTCCAATAACTAAAATTTTTATCTTACTAAAATCATCTACAATTGTTCTTATTGTTTCAAAATCATAAAATTTTTTAATTTTTTTTATATCTCTCTTATGTTTGCTAGAATAAAAATCAGTCTCAGAATTAATTAATCTACTTGAGCTAAAAGTTAGTTCTTCAGTAAAAATAATTTTACCATTGAATTTTTTTAACTCTTTTAATTCGTTTTTAATCTCTCCTGTAATATCATTATTTGGATTCTTATAATCTTTTCCCTTACAATAAATGTTTGGTTTTATTAAACTAATTGGTTTAAGCGCTGTAGGATTTTCATTAATAGCAACAAAATCTACCATTTCTAAGGCTTCAATAGCTTCAGCTCTTAATTTTTGATTAAAAAGAGGTTTTCCAGGACCTTTATTTACAAAATTATCAGCTGTAATAGTAACAACTAATTTGTCTCCCAATGTTTTTGCTTTTTTTAAATGTTTTATATGACCTACATGAAGTAAATCAAAGACTCCATGACATAATACTATAGATTTTGATTTTTTTCTTAATTTTGAAATAATACTCGATAAGTTATTTAGACTATATAATTTTTTCATTTTTTTCCTAGATACTTAAACCATAAACTTGTAGCTTTGTTTATGCTTTTTGGCGTCCAAACTGGTGCTTCTTTCCAATAATCTATATCCTTTATTAATATTTTCATTCCTTCTTCAATTTTTACTTTTGGTGACCATTTTAATTTTTTTTTTATCTTTGTAATATTTGCGAAAGTACAATCAGGTTCTCCTGGTCTCTTCTGAATATATACTTTTTTTCCTCCAAGAATTTTAACAATTCTATTTATACTTATAGTTTGACCACTACCAACATTAAATATCTCGTTAATAACTTTTGATTTTGATGCTAAAAGAAAAGCACTTATAATGTCTGTAACATAAGTAAAATCTCTAGTTTGTTTTCCATTTCCTACTATAGTAAACGGTTTGGAAGCAATTTTTTGTGCTAGAAAAACTCCAAACATAGCTCCATAAGTTCCTGAAGTCCTCGATCTAGTTCCATAAACATTGAATAGTCTTAATGAAACAAAGGGTATTTTATAAACTTTAGACCAATGAACTATTAAATCTTCACCTAATTTTTTAGTTAGTGCATAAGGATACATTGGATCAATCTTTTCATTTTCCTTAGTTGGGTATTTTGAAGGAATTCCGTAACAAGATGAAGAGGCTGAATATAAAAATTTCTTTACCTTAATTTTTTTACAAGCTTCTAAAAGATTTAGCGTTCCTATAACGTTTGAATTAAAATATTTTTCTGGATTTTGCATACTTGGAACAATATCTGCAAGAGCTGCAAGATGAAATACATAACATTTTTCATTAAATTCGTTAGTCCAATTTCCCTTTTTGGACAAATCACATTTGATAAATTTAATTTTTTTTAAAAAAGGTTTTATATTATCTATTCTCCCAGTTGATAAATTGTCTAATACTACAACTCTTTTATTCTGGTTCACTAAGGTTTCAACTAAATGACTACCTATAAAACCTGCTCCACCTGTGATTATATATTTCATAACTATATTTTTTATTATCCTTAACTAAATTTTAACTAAAATAGATAATGTTAACAAAGTCAAAACATATAACGTTTTTTTCTTTTTATCTTTAAAAAAATTATATTTTTCATTTTATAAACCACCTATTTTTGTTTAAGAAAAAATTTGAGTAAAATCCGTTTATATTTTTATGATAATTTATATTATATTTATTTAAATTAAATTTAAAAACTTTCCAAAACTCTTCTTGGAGTTCGCTTTTAAAATAGTCTTTAGGACTATTTTTTAAACTACATAGTCTCTCTAACACAAAATTTTTTATATCTTCTTGATTTGACTCAATTAATTTTATACCCAATGATTTGTAGTTTTTTGTGGTATAATTGAAATTTATTGTTGATCCATGTTCAAAAATTTCTGAAATTGTAAGATTTCGATTTAATTTTTCAGAATAATGATGCCTTGTCATAATTAAATTTCCGCAATGAAAATAAGAAAGTTCAAAAGGCACGTGAATAACACATAAAGGTTTTCTAAATATCGTAGCAATATTTTCAATCCCTGTACCAGTGGATAATCCAAATTTTGAAACTTTTCCCAAAAATATATCTAAAAAATCAGATCTAAAATTTGAATTTGCATAATCAACAATATTTGGATTATTTGATATAAATGGTTTTTTAACTTTTTTTCCAATTCTAAATATTTTGTATCCTTTTTCAGCAAGTGCTTCTGCAGCATGTATATAATTATTTGAATCAACATCCCTGTAATTATGGTAATTCCATTCGTGGTCAGGAAATTCATCTTCTAAATAAACAGAGTCTCTTAATGAAAAAAAAATGATTTTATTTTCAAATTGATCACGTGGGGTATTAAATTTTTTTTCTAATATTTTCCAACCTTTAATTATGTCACTTTCTGGTATTTGTAAAAAAGGCTTATATAAATCTAGAAGATTATTTTTATCATAACTTTCTTTAATTTCTATTACTTCTATATTTTTTATTTTAAAAAAGATTAAAATTTTATGAAAAGTTGAGAGAAATAATCTTGAGTATATAAAAATTTTTTTTTTTACCAAAAAAAATAAGTAGGAATTTGAAATTTTTTCTGTGTTATAAAAAATATCTAAAGTCTTAATCTTATTATTTTTTTCTTTTTTAAATTGCAATTTACATAAATATAATTCAGAATTTAGCATTAAGTGTCCAATTCTACTTGTTACAATTTCATGAATTCGAATATTTAAATATTTCTTTAAAATTAAAAAGAAAGGGAGAAATATTAATGAGATAAATATAAATACAAATTCTAGAATAAATAATCTTAGAAATTTTTTAATGAGTCTTTTTCTTTCTTTTTTATATCTAAAAAAATAATTTAATTTATATATAAAATAATAATGGAACTTTTTAACAATATAATTTAATAATTTATTTATCAAGAAGAACGCTTCCTTGTTTCCAACTTGTGGGCATCTGTCTCAATTTCTTTATTTCTTTCCACCCATTAAGTTCTGCTAAACATTTTAATTTATTTAATTTTATAAAATCAAATATTTTTTTTGCTGATAAGTTATCATTTACTTCAAAGAAAATTTTTTTTTTAACTTTGTTAGAATATTTCAAAGTCTTTAATATGTTAAATTCAGCACCTTCTACATCCAACTTTATTAAGCAATTTTCTTTAGGTATATACTTATTTATTTTGTTTACCTTTACATTAATGACTTTATATTTCCCATATATTTTTTTTGATGAACTTTCCAAAGTATTTGCAGTTAAATTATTTTTAACTTGATAAAATTTAGATTTTCCATTGAAGTCAGATATTGCAAAATTGTAAATTTTATAGTTTTTGCACAAATTCATTTTCAAGTTATTTTTTAATTTTTTAAATGTATTTGGGTCAGCCTCAAATGATTTTACCTTATAGCCTAATCTTGACAATATTATCGTATGTAAACCTAAATTGGCCCCTACATCCAATGCAAAGCTAAACTTTTTTCTTAATTTTAAATATTTTGCAAAAAGCGATAATTCATGAAATGCAAATAAATCGTAAAAATTTTTTTTTATACCATTGTCAAAATATGGTACAAAAATATCGCCAAAATATTCTGACTTAATTACAGATGGTTTTGTCATTTTTAAAAAATCAATTAAATTAAAAACTTCATCAGAATATTTATTAAATTGTTTTTTATTTATTTTTTTTTTTAGTAAAATTTCAATATATTGATCAAAAAAAAACTTACCTCGCGAATTTTTTTTCATTTTAAATCTATAATTTTATTGTTTAATAAATAGTATATCCGCCATCCACAACTAAATTCTGGCCAGTAAAGTATTTACTTCCATTACTAAGCAAAAAATGAATTGGGCTTATTAAATCATCTAAACGACCTATTCTATTTAATGGAATATTTCTAACAATCGCTTTTATATATTTTTTATTTTCAACTTTTCCTTTTCTTGGGAACCAGCCTGGAACTAAATTATTAACAATAATATTGAATTTAGCCTCTCTTCCCGCAAGATATTTTGTATAGTTGTCTATCCCTGCTTTGCTTGCCGCCAAAACTGCAGTTGGTCCTATACCTAAATTTAAATAAGTTTTACCTCTTGGACTTAAAAGACCCCATATTGATCCTACATTTATTATTTTGGTTGACTTATTTTTTCTTAAAAATGGTAATAATTTTTCTGTTAGATAAATTGTTCCTAAAATCATATTTTTGCTCTCTTGAATAATGTTTGATTTAGAATATTTAAAAAACTCTCCTCTAAAAGAACTCGATCCACAATTAACGAGTAAATCAACATTTTTAAATTTTTTTTTATTTTTTTTTATTAAATTATCTATATTTTCGAATTTTTCTAAATCACATTTAAAAAAGAATAAATTTTTTTTTTCATTTTCTGTCAGTGATCTTTTAAAATTATTAAAATTTTTTTTTGATCTAGAAAAACAAAAAACTTTAACATTATTATTAATTAATATTTTAGTAAAAACACTTCCAACTCTACCAGCTCCACCCGTAATTATTGCTGTATTATATTTTTGAATAGAAATATTTAAATTAATTTTATCGTTAGAAAATTCTGAAAAATTATCCATATTTATGTTTCCCTAAGTTATTTAAAATAGATAAATTCATAATCTCCTGTATACCCTGATTGGTTAAATAGCCAGACCCAAGAATCTTTGTGAACTAAAGTTTCTGCTGTTAGGGCCCAACTTTGAACATTAAACTGTTCACGCTCATTTGTAAAAGACTCAACACATATGTACTTTTTGTGTCCTATTCTCTCAATTTCTCTTAAGCAATTAAAACAATCTTTTAATCTAAAATTATGAATTGTTGTATTTGAGAAAACAAAATCAAAATGATTATCGTCAAATCTAAATTTTTTTCTAGCATCCTGATAAAATATATTTTTTTTAATCTCTTTTTTTGCGTTTTTAATTGCATATCTTGATATATCACAACCAAAAATATTTTTACTTTTAAGTAACTTAGAGAGTTCATAGACTAAATATCCTTTGCCACACCCTACATCTAATATCTTTGAATTTGAGTCTAAGTTATAATCTTTTATTAAATTTTTAGCTAAAAAAGTATGATAATCTTTTATATATTTATAACCACCATAACCATATTTTTTATGGCCATCCCAATATTCTTTTGAGTATTTTTTTGCAACTTTCATGCAATGAATTTTATTGCCTAGAACTCTATTTGTATAATTTCGTTTTGATTTTGAGTGTCTAAAATTCACATAATTTTTTTCTTTACCTTTATAATTAATTTTTTCATCTCCGCTAAAATTTCTTTTAGAAAGTAAAAATAGATCATCAATTTTTGAAATATCTTTTTTATTTTTTATAAATAAATTTTCGACTGCAAAATGAATTTCTTTCTTATTAGAAATAATTTTTTCATAAACAAAATTTCTTTTCTTTGCATCAGATGGGAGCATTAAAAGACTATAAAAAAGTAAGCCATCATATTTTCCAATATTTTTTAGTAATTCAAAAAGCATTTGAGTACTATTAGGACCATCATACTCTGTTGAATGCATCAAATATTTATAATTATTTTTTTTACAATAATGATTATTTATAATTGATTGAATATGCTCAGGTGCTCTTTCTCCAAAGAAAGAACGACCAAAATTATATCCTTTTAATTTCTTCATAAATAGGGTGACTCATATTTATTTCCGATTTCCGTCATTGCTCTAATAGATATAGGAGAAAAATATTCTGCAATTTTTTTATTTTTGTAAGGTGAAAATATAGACTTAAACCTACAGTTCATTGAAATTCTAGTGTGTTTTTCCACATTGACTATATTTCCATGAGGTAGGGTTTGATCAAACAACAAAAATTGTCCTTTATTAACTTTAAGCCAAATCAATTTTTTTTTTAAAATCTTATAAATCTTTCCACTACTACTTAAAAAGTTTTTTTTATTTTTGAAATAATTATACCTGTACTTACCATCTAATATAAACATTGATTTAGTCTTGTAACAATTTACAAGTGGAATCCATAAATTTGCTTCATATGGTGAATTGCCCTGCCAAACATCAGAATGTATAGGTAGAATGGAAGAATCATCGTTTGGAAACTGAATACTTACATTTAATTTATTTTGCATCATCAGCTCATTACCAACAATATTGAATAATGATTCTTGGCCAATTTTGAAATAATTTAATCTAACATTTTTATCAGCATTTACTTTATTATAAAGCTCGATTCTAAATTCGTTTAAGTCACTAACAGATATATATTTATGTAGGTAATTTAAATCAATATTTTTTTTTTTTAATATTTTACAAGTTAAATTTTCAAAAGTTTTTATTAAATAATCTGATGATTTTTTATTTTCAGTATTTTTAATTAAATAACCCTTTCTAACAAAATTATTAAAATTTTTGATATCTTTTCTTGAAAAAAAATTCATTTTTTTACTTTATTGATAATAGTTTTATAAACAATATCTTTGCTAATTCCATGTGATTTGAGCAAATCATCTTGTGATCCATAATTCTTGATATATTTATCTTTAAGTGCAAAACTGTGAAAAATACCGTCATAATTTTCATCAAACGCAGCATTTTTTATCGTTGAAGCTAAGCCATTTACCTCAGATATATCTTCTAAGCTAAATATATAATTATATTTTTTAAAAATTTTTTTTAAATCTTTCAAATTTGTTGGCTTTAAAGTGTGAAAACTATAAATGCTTGGAATGATATTTTTTTCATTCAATTTTTTAAGAATTTGAAAAAATAATTTTATAATTGGTCCTGTTGCTATTAAGCAGACTTTCCTTCCATTTATAATTTTTCTAGGTTTGTTAAATGACCATTTAGAAAATGAATTAGAGGTAAAATTTTGTTCTCCTGATTTACCAATTCTTAAATATGTAGGTTTTTTATTTTTTGTACACAAATATTTTAAGCACTCTTCTAATTCTAGAGGATCACATGGATTTAATATTTGGAAATTAGGTAAACATTTTATAATAGATACATCCTCAATAGTAACGTGAGTACTCCCTAAAGTCGAATAAACAGTTCCTGCTCCCATTCCAACTATTACAACTGGTAAGTTTTGATAAGCTATGTCAACTCTAACCATTTCAAATGGTCTAAAAATTGAGAATGATGCTATTGTATAAGCAAAAGGTTTGTAACCTCTCATAGCTAAACCTGCACACATGCTAATCATGCCCGATTCAGCAACTCCGACATTGACAAATCTTTTTGGATATTTTTTACTCAATTCAGCCATTTTACCTGCAGGTGAAATATCTGCTGATACAACAGTAATTCTTTTATCAACTTTGCTAAATTTATATAAAACTTCTGCTAATTTATTTCTCATTTCTTTTTTGGTAAAATTTATTTAAATAGTTTAATGCCTTTTGATATTCATTTTTATTTGGTGATCGATAATGCCACATTGGAATATTCATCATATAAGGAATTGGAAAACCTTTAGTTGTTTTACATACTAAAGCAAAAGGTTTATTTTTTTTTCTTGATTTATATTTATTGAAAATATCTTTTACACTATGACCATTGCTAGTTTTAACATTCCAACCAAATGACTGTAATTTTTTATCAATTGGCATCAATGTGGGATGAGTATCTTTTGAAAATGTGGAACTTTGTAATCCATTAGCATCAATAAATAAATTTATATTTGAGATTTTTAACGAAGAAATCATTAAAATATATTCCCAAGTTGTACCTTCCATTAACTCTCCATCACTTATTACTACAAATATTTGACTATTCTTTTTTCTAATGGCCAATCCTGATGCAATTCCAAGTCCATGTCCCAAAGATCCTGTTGATGCTTCTATGCCTGGCAAACCGTAGTCAGGATGTACACCTAGTTTACTATTTTTTTGGCAGTAACTAAAAAGTAACTTTTTAGAAATAACTTTTCTTGACTCTAAAATTACATATTGAAGGATGCCTGTGTGACCTTTGGATAAAATAAACTTATCAGTTTTTCTCATCAAAAAATTATATATAACATCTAAAATTTCAGCTGCTGAAAAAGATCCTCCTATATGAAGTGCCCCAACTTTTTGAGAGAGTTCAAGTATTCTTTTGCGATAACTTAAACACCTAATATTCGACTTTTTAATTTTTGTGTTATCTAATTTTAACATTTTTTTTGATCAATAAAAAATTGAAATTATCATATATAGAATATTTTAATTTAATACTATTTATTTTTCAGCAGTTATAATCCAATAAGAATGTTTTTTTTTATAATTTATATAATTAAATTCTTCAAGACCTATAGACACCTTTTTAAAATTTGAAAATAATTTTTTTACATCATTGATATCTAGAAAAGTTATTGTAAGGTCTTTTTCCCAATGATTGATCTTTAAAACACTTTCGTAGGTTTTGCTTATTTTTTTATTAGAATAATATTTATCAAAAACAGATTTTGTATAGACTCTAATTTGTCCTCCCTTTTTTAAAATTCTATGAAATTCTTTAACTTCATCAAAAATTTTTTTTTTTGTTTGATAATATAAGGAAGCTTCACTTATAATCACATCAAAGTAATCTTTATCAAAATTTAATTCTTTAATGTTACCAAAAAAAAAGTTTTTTTTGTTATTAGGAAATTTTTTCTTATTTTGATCAATTATATTTTTTGATAAGTCAATACCAGTAACTTTAAAACCCTTTTTTTTTAAGAAACTAAAATTTCTAGCATTTCCACATCCATGATCTAAAATTTTTGAATTTTTTTTTAATTTTTTTAAATGATGGGTATAAAAATAAGTTATATTTAATGATGGTTGTTCTGGAACATAATATTTTTTATTTTTCCAAATATCGTTCCAAGAATTTTTATTCATGTTTAGTTATAATTATAAATTTAAAAAGGAGTATAATATTTTTAAAAATAATATTAGACAATATAATTTTATTAAAATATAAGAAATTATGGTATTTAAGTGTAATATTTGTTCTCATAATAAAATTAAATATTCAATTGATTTTGGTAAGCAACCAATTGTTCATCATTTATTGAAAAATTTAAATAAAAAATATCCAAAGTTTGAATTTAAGATAGTTAGTTGCAAAAAGTGTTCTCATCTTCAATTAGAAAAACCATTTGATGAAAAAATTTTATATGAAAATTATATAACTTTTAGTTCATGGAAAAATAATCAGCATATAGACTTACTTATAAAGAAAATGATTTCTTTATTTAATTTAAATTCTAATTCAAAAATTTTTGAGATTGGCTGTAATGATGGCCATATGTTAAAAATTATGAAAAGAAATGGTTTTAAATATTTAGAAGGTATAGAACCTACAAAAGACTCTTTCAAATTAGCTAAAAAACAGATCAACGAAGTACATAATGATTTTTTTTCATCTAAATTTGTGGCTAAAAAAAAATTAAAAAACTTTGACCTTGTTTATTCAAGACAAGTTTTTGAACATCTCAATAATTTAAATGATAAATTAAAAGGTGTTCATAAAATGCTTAAAAATAAAGGAAAACTTCTCATAGAAGTACCGATGCACGATATGTACTTGGAAAATCTAGATTATACTTTTTGGGAAGAACATATTAATTATTTTACAAAAAAATCTTTATATTATTTACTACAAAAAAATAAATTTAGAATATTTCATCATGAAACTACATTATTTTCTGGTAAAGCTATAATAATTTTTGCTGAAAAAGTTAATACAAGAATTAAAACAAATCAAAACTTTGATGAAGAACATAGAAAAATTAAAAATTATATTAACAATTTTAAAAATTTCAAAAAGAACCTGAATAATTTTTTAAAAAATTTCAAAGTAAAGCCAATAATATATGGTTGTGGAGCTCGAACATCAAATTTGGTAAATTTCACTGAAATAGGAAATAAAATCGACTTTTTTGTTGATGATAATAAGGCAAAACAAAATAAATATATCCCTTTATGTAACTTGAAAATTGAAAAATTTGAAAAAAATAAAATTAAAAATAAAGCTATTCTTATTGGGGTTAATTCTGAGAATGAAAATAAAATTATTGAAAAAGTTAAAAGTTTAACCAAAACCAAGAATATATTTTCAATTTTGCCTCCTTCAAGATTACTTCCAGATTTTTGGAAAAAAATGGTTGATAAAAATCAATAATATTCAACCTTTAAATTGCTAGTTTTTTAAATTTAGGCCACACTTGTATAGTCTCCAAAGATTTTAAAAATTTATTTCTGTGCTTATTTAAAATATTTTTTTGAAATCTCCATGGTAAAATTAATACTATATCTTTATTTGAGAAATTATATTTATTTGGATTAATAATTTTAATCTGGCTACCTGGAGAAAATTTATTTTCTTTGATTTTATTATCATCAAGTAAGAGAGAAATTTTATTTTCTAAGTTAAATTCATATATCAAAGTTATACAGCTTATAGAGGCGCCAAAACCAATTATTTTTTTATTTTTATTTTTAAGAAGATATTTGTTAAGCAAATTTTTAGAAATTTTTATTTTGGATTTCATATCTTTATATTTTTGTTTTCTAAATAATCCAAAATCTATTTCTTTCTTTATAAGTTTAAAAACTTTATTTGAAACCTTTTTTTTATTATCTTTTGAAATATAATATCTTATTGATCCACCTTTAGTTTTAATATGGTCGTAGTCATATAATTTCAGACCATGTTTTTTGCATAAATTTCTTACAGCTGTTAAAGAAAAATATGTTAGATGCTCATGATAAATAAAATCAAATACATTATTTTTAACTAAATCTAACAAATAAGAACTTTCGAACACAAAACTACCATCATTATTTAATAGTTTCTTAATATTTGAGAGCCATAAATTTATATCTTCAATGTTTGCAAATACATTATTTGCAATAATTAAATTAAACCTATCATATTTTAAGATTATTTTTTTTGTCAAATTTGTATTAAAAAAAGACTGAATAGTATCAATTCCTTTTAATTTTGAAAATCTACAAGCTAGTTTAGCAGGCTCTATTCCTAAGACTTTGTGGCCCTTTTGTTTAAAAAAATTTAGAAGCGAACCATCATTACTACCAATGTCTAAAACTTTAGAATTTTTTTTTAGATTTAACTTAGAAATTAACTGTGATGAAGCATTTTTAAAATGTTCTACGAGTCCTGAATTAGACTCTGTTACATACAAGTATTCTTTATAAACTATATCAGGGTCTACTATATTATCTAGTTGAGCAAGTTTACATTTTTTACATATTAATAAATTTAACGGATAAGTCTTATTAGTTGCAAGTTTAGAATTTCGTTTACTTAAAAAAGACTCTCCAACTGGCGATGGTTTATTTTCATAAACTTTTACAAGACTATTACTTTTGCAGGAACGGCATTTTTTCAATTTTTTAAAAATCTTTTTCATATTTTTTCAAATTGTTTTGTAAAAATTGCATCTTTTTTTGGATTAAACGGTCCTTGTCTTATCTCTAAGAAAACGCAATTTCTTGTTAAAGGTATCGTAACATGTAAAGTTTTTTTCTTTAATTTAAAAATTTCTATTGATCCTTTTGATAGTGTTAATTTCTTTTTAATTTTCTTTTCGTAATAGAAAACTAATAGTTTTCCACTAATAATATAATAATACTCATCGGTATATGGATGATAGTTATAATGATAGCCTTCTTTTTTTTTAATTAAAGAATTCAACATTAATTGAATTTTATCTTTAGTGCTAGCATGAAGGCAAATTCTTGAGTCTGTTTTATTTTTTATACTAAAAATTTTAATTAAATTAATTATGTTTTTACTCAAAGAATTAGTACTTTTTTTTAAATAAAATGCTGGTGTTTTGCCTTTTTTATTAATTGTTAAGTATTTTTTTAATTTCATAGTTAATTTAAAAATTCTTTTTTTGTAAAATTATTGATGTGCTTAACCACTTTATTAATATCTTTAATTTTTTGATGTGGACCACTAGGTAAAAAAACACCATATTTTGAAAAATAACTATCACATATTTTTTTTTGAATTATTTTATTTGCAAATTTTGAACTACTGATACTAGGATAAAATTCTCTACATTGAATATTATTTTTTTTCATATATTTTATGAAGTTTGATCTTTTCTTACATATAATTTCTACATACTGAGGTACTTCTCCATCCTTAAGGTTAATTGGCAAAATATATAAATTCTTACTTTTAATTAAATTATCTTTATAAAAATTATATAAATTAATCATTTTTTGTTTGTATAATTTGTATTTTTTTAGTTCTGAAAGCGTTAAACATGAAAGAATATCTGTATATTTAAAATTAAGTCCTTTATTACCCCAATTTTTTATTTCCAAAACATTTTGAAGACCATTATTTTTTATTTTTAAAATTTTTTCGTATATTTTTTTTTTGTTAGTTACTATAAAACCACCTTGGCCAGAAGTTATTGTCTTAGCCATTGACAAAGAAAAACAACCAATATCTGAAAAAGTACCAAGATATTTTTTTTTATATTTCGAACCAAAAGCTTGTGCAGCATCTTCAATAACTTTTATATTTTTTTTTTTTGCGATTTTAAGAATTTTATCTATTTTTGCAGCTCTTCCACCCATGTGAACTGCTATTATTGCTTTAATATTTTTTGTTTTGAGTAAATACTTTTCATCAAGTATTGGTTTCATTTTTTTTACATCGATGGTTTTAATTTTTAAACCCAATATTGCTGCAGCATTTAAAGGTGATACCCACGATCTTTCTGGTATCAATATGCTATCGTTATGTCTTAAACTCATAGCCATCATTGACACAAGTAATGCAGAAGTACCACTTGGAACCATTGAAACATATTTTACTTTCAAAAATTTAGATATTTCTTTTTCTAGTTTTCTAGTTTGTAACCCCTCACTAATATTTTTTTTATTTAAAGTTTTTTTTATTAATTTACTAATATAACTAGTATCTAGGTTTTTTTTCCAAATTGGTATCATTATAAATAATATACTTTAATATGATTTGTAATTATTATGTAATTAGATTTAACATTTGACTGAAATAAATCTATCATTATTTTAACAACCATTTATTTTTAGATATAAATTTTTCTGATACAAAACTATTGTAAATATTTCTGTATTTATATTTAAATTTCAAATTATTAATTTCGTTTTCTCTATAAATATTTGAATATTTCTTAACTGAAAAAAATATTTTCCAAAATTTTTTTTGATTAATATTTTTTGATTTTTTATTATTAATCTTTCTTAATAACAATAATTCCATTTCTTTTGTTGCATCTAGAATCTCTTGGCTAGTATTATCCTCCCAAAAAAATTTATTTTTTTTTTCATAAAATAATTGTGGTCTCACGAATAACTCATTTTTTATTATCTCAGAAAAATTTAAGTATTTATTATTTACTTTATTCTTAGATTTTTTAAAAATTGTTATATTCTTATTTTGTAAAGTCCGTATAGCTCCTATTGGTAGGAAATTAGTATCTACAGTTGGAACTTTATATACTGCACAAAGTTCATCTATACCTGTTCCGCTTGTAATACAAAAAAAAGCTTTGGACATAATCCAAAAATCTAAAAAATCAGTTCTTAAATTAGAAGTTGCATAGTCATAATACAGTTGATTGTTATATTTTAATTTTCTCTCAGCTCCTTTACCCATTCTTATAACAAAATATCCATTGCTATTTAAATATTTGATAGTTTTGAGGTAAGTATTTAATTTAACATTTCTATAACTATGATAATCCCAATTTTTATTTAATTCATTAGAATAATTGGATTTATAGAAATTATCTCTTACAACTAAGCAAACTATTTTTTTTTTATCACTAGCACCAATTTTTTTAAGAAAATTTTTTCCTTTTAAATTTTGTTCGTTTGAAAATTTAAATTCTTTGGGAGTTTTATTTTTTTTTAACTGATAGTTATAATTATAAAGAGAACTCCAATTTGGCATTTCAATAAATAATGATTTAAAAATATTGAATTTTTTAAATAGAAAATATAATGATCTTCCCAAAATTTTGAATTTTAAGTTTTTTTTGCAAATTTTATCAAAATATGAGTTACAAACAAATTGATCATCAAAAAAGAAAAAATGATTTTTGTTTTTCTTAAATATATTCAGATATAAATAAAGTTCTAAAACTGAATTTCCAACAGTATCTCTCCTCAGTTTTACAAATTTTATTTTATTTACTTTGAATAATATAAAATTAAAAAATAAAGGTATTAAAAATAAGAATGAAAAATAAAATAATGCTTTATGATAAATCTTTAAAATTAAATTTTTCATAATTTTATAACTTAAGTAAATAATTTTTTTCTTTTAAAAATTTACTGCATATTATGAACTTTGATTTAGGATCATTGCATAACTTTTTATTATATTTAAAAAAAATACTCCAAAATTTCTCTTGGAGAAGCAATTCGTCACTTTCTCTTGGAAAAAATTTATTTTCAAATTTCATCTGAACCTCTATAGTGAGATTCAAAATATCATTTGAATCATTTTTATCTAAAACAAAATTGCTTTTTATAATTTTTTGCATACCTTCAAAACTGCTCATTTCACTTGTAAAAATTTCATCTAAAGTTAAATATTTGTTAGTAATTTTATTTTTAACACAACCAAATAGATGAGTTCGATTACTGTTTGTGCAATATATATCATTAACAGGATTAGATATTATACCTAGAGGTTTGTTAAATATTCTTGCAAAAACATCATTTCCTGTTCCGGTAGAGATGCAAAAACTGCACTCTCTTCCAAGAAAAACGTCCATAAAGTCACTTTTCCAGTCAACAAAAGAATAATCGATAAAAAGATCGTGGTCGAAGTTAATTTTGGAGGGGTTTGCATTACCCATTCGCAAAACAAGATAACCTTTGGATGTAAGAAATTTTACTGATTGCAAAAATTCCCGAAAATCATAATTTCTATATTGATAATTAGACCAGTTAGTTTGGGGATATAAATTATTATTATAAAATTCATTTCTAATTGTAAAAAGAACAATTCCTTTATATTTTTTTTGTTTGAGATTTTTATTTAGAATTTCATATCCTTTTTTAATCTCATTTTTTGATAGTTCAAGTTTGCTATCAATTTTACTTAGATAAAAGTTTAGTTCTATTTTATTTAAGTTTTTAATTAAATGTTTTTCAAAAAATTTATATTTTAAAGATAAAAAATAAATTATTTTTAATGCATCATTGAATATATTAGGGAAAAAATTAATTTTATTTTTATATTTATTAAATATATATCTGTTCGAAATATATTTATCCTTAATAAAAATATCTATAGGTTTATTGGAATTGTCCTTATTTAAGTTAAGATAAGTTTCAGTGCGAACTACCCATTCTCCAATCCATTTTGTTTTACAGAAACCTAATCTAATTAATATAAATTTTTGAATTGAAATTATAAATATTACAAATAATAAATTTGCTGGAAAAAAAATTATTCTTAAAAGCAAATTAAAAAAGGTAACTAATTTTGAAAATATCAAATATGGATTGTTTTTTAAATCTAAAATTTGTTTTATTAAAAAATTCATTTGTTAAAATTTTTTTCAGTGCATAAATCAAGCCAATTGAGCTATTAGTACTGGTCAGCTACATGCGTTACCGCACTTCCACACCC
>MDSV01017304.1_pt1 | contig 38576 bp, 25 predicted proteins | sample 810851 | NCBI WGS metagenome assembly MDSV01 (sample SAMN05326640, study PRJNA326480) | marine metagenome | isolation source: seawater | place: Atlantic Ocean: North East | collected 2012 | reverse complement strand
AGGATTTGAATTCTGATCTGGAATAACAATTGTTCTCATTTTTGCATTAAGTCCAGCCAACATACCGGATTTGGAGTCTTCTAAAACCAAGCAGTTTTTAGGATGAATTTTCATACTTTTAGCTGTGGATAAAAAAACTGCAGGATTTGGTTTTCCTGCAATTTCTTTTTCTGCAGAGTGAATAAATTGGAAATACTTTCTAATTTTTAGTGTATCTAAAGTGGTATTAATTAAAGTCATAGAAGATGAAGATGCTAATGCTATTGTAATTTGTGCTTTATTTAAAAGTTTTAAAGAATTTAAAACTCCTGGCAACAATTCCCCATTATTTTTAATAAGATGAATCATTTTTTTTTCAATAGAATTAACAATCTCTTTTTGGGTAAAATTTTGCCATTTTAATTTATTCCACCAAAAATTCACTACTTCATCAATTCTCATCCCTGTTGTTTGGGCACACATTTCCAATGTGAAGTCAAACCCAATTTCTTTAAAACTTTCTATTTCTGCTATTTTCCATAAAGGTTCAGAGTTTATTATTAACCCATCCATATCATAGATAACTCCTTTAATTAAGTTTTTCATTTACCTAGAAAAGGATATCTGTAATCTGTAGCTGGTACAAGAGCCTCTTTGATAGTCCTTGGGGAAACCCACCTTAACAAATTTAAATATGATCCCGCTTTGTCGTTAGTTCCAGATCCTCTAGCACCACCAAAAGGTTGTTGACCAACAACAGCACCAGTTGGCTTGTCGTTTATGTAGAAATTACCAGCGGAATTTTCTAATTTTTTCATAGCATATTCTAAAGCATATCTATCCTGACTATAAATGGCTCCGGTCAAAGCGTATTCAGATGTATTGTCTACAGTGTCTAAAATTTCATCAAATTCATTGTCTTCATATACAAAGACTGTAACTACTGGTCCAAATATTTCCTCACACATGGTTTTGAATTTTGAATTAGTAGTTTTTATAACAGTGGGTTCTATAAAATATCCCTTAGATTTATCATAATTTCCTCCAACAAGAATTTCAGCATCTGAAGCATTCTTAGCAAAATCAATATAGTTTACAATTTTATCAAACGAAATTTCAGAAATAACTGCATTAATAAAATTTTCAGGGTTTCCAGTAGATCCTATTTTAAATGAATTAACATCTTCAATAGCCTTTTCTAAAACACTATTAGAGAGGGATTTAGGTAAATAAACTCGTGATGCTGCTGAACATTTTTGACCTTGAAATTCAAAAGCACCTCTGGAAATTCCAGTTGCTACAGCCATAGGGTTTGCAGAAGGATGTGCAACAATAAAATCTTTACCTCCAGTTTCACCTACTATTCTGGGATATGACCTATACTTACTTATATTGTTACCAATAGTTGCCCACAAGGACTTAAAAACAGAGGTTGAACCAGTAAAGTGAAGACCTGCAAAGTTTTTATGATTAAATACTACTTCTCCAGCAGTAGGTCCATCAGCAACCACCATATTTATGACTCCATCAGGTAGTCCTGCTTCTTTAAATAACTTCATAATTACATTTGCCGAATACATTTGGGATTCAGCTGGTTTCCAAACAATCACATTTCCCATCATTGCTGGAGCAGCACAGAGGTTAGCTGCAATAGCGGTAAAGTTAAAAGGAGTTATTGCAAAAACAAAACCTTCTAAGGGTCTATATTCTAATCTATTTATTATGCCATCAGCTGATTCTGGTTGCTCAGCATAAATTTGTTGCATGTAGGCTACATTAAATCTTAAAAAATCAATTAATTCACATGCTGCATCTATTTCAGCTTGATATACATTTTTAGATTGACATAACATTGTGGAGGCATTCATTTCATCCCTATATGGTCCTGCGAGCAAATCAGCAGCTTTTAAGAAAATGGTGGCTCTATTTTCCCATGACATATTACTCCAATTCTCTCTGGCTCTCAATGCACACTCAATTGCCTTTTCAACATGTGAAGCATCTCCCATACTAAATTCCCCAAGCTTGTGTTGATGATCATGCGGAGGATTGATAGGAAGTTTTTTATTGGTTGTTATCTCATCCTTTCCAATATACAATGGAATATGTATAGGACTTTGATGATACATTTCTTCATATTTATTTATTAAACTTTCCAATTCTTTAGAACTAGGTTCATAACTTCTAACTTCTTCATTTACCGGATAAGGCATTTGATAAAAACCTTTTGACATAATTATTTAATTTAAGTTTATACGAATTTAAAATTTAAATACGATAAATTTAATTAGCTAGTTGAAATTAAATAATTTTAAGATAAATAGTTTATTAATGTATAGTCCATATTTAGCAAGTACTACCAATTTTCCTTTTGGAATTGAAGTTGATAGGGCAGAAGGAACATTTATCTATGACACAAAAGGAAAGCAATATTTTGATTTAATTGCTGGAATTTCCGTTTCTAACTTAGGTCATCAGCACCCCCAAATAATTAAGGAAATTAAAAAACAAATAGATAAGCATTTACATGTTATGGTTTTTGGGGAATATAGTCAAAGAATTCAAAATGAATTAGCAGAAAACTTAACCTCTTTATTACCTAAAAATTTAAATTGCCTTTATGTAGTTAATTCTGGAACTGAAGCTAATGAGGCAGCATTGAAATTAGCCAAAAGAGCAACAAAAAGAACAAAATTAGTTGCCTTTAAAGGTGCCTATCATGGATCAACTCATGGATCTTTAAGTGTTTCGGCAAATGAAGATAAAAAAGCTGCCTTTAGACCACTTCTGCCAGATGTATTCCATCTGCCTTTTAATGATTTAGAAGCTCTTGATTTTATTGATAAATCCGTAGCAGGAATTATTATTGAACCCATTCAAGGAGATGCGGGTATAAGAATACCTTCTTTTGAGTTTATGAAAAAACTTAGAAAAATATGTGACGAAAATTGTATTCTTTTAATTTTTGATGAAATTCAGTCAGGAATGGGAAGAACCGGAAAATTATTTGCCTTTGAACATTTTGATATTGTTCCTGATATATTAACAATCGGAAAAGCTTTTGGAGGTGGAATGCCAATTGGGGGTTTTGTAACCAGCCAAAAGCTAATGTCGTTATTTAATAACCATCCAAATTTAGGGCATATTACTACGTTTGGAGGTCATCCAGTTTCTTGTGCAGGTGCACTAGGTTATTTGAATGTTTTAAAATCAGAAAACATTCTTCAAAATGTGGAAATAAAAGGAAAATTATTTGAAAAATTATTAGCTCATTCTTCGATTGTTGAGATAAGAAGAAAAGGCTTGTTTTTTGCTATTGAAATGAGAAATAAAGATATTGTTAGAAAGGTAGTAGAAGGATGTAAAGATATGGGAGTTTTAAGTTTTTGGTTTCTGTCATGTCCAGAAAGTTTTAGAATTGCTCCACCATTAAATATATCAGAGAGTGAAATAAGAGAATCCTGTTCAATAATAAACAAAGTAATGGATAATTTTTTATAGTTATAAAGAACTTTTTACAACTGAAATGAGCCTTTCAATATCGTTTTCATCATTGAAAACATTTATAGAAACTCTAATACTATTTCCTCTTAAAGATAAAAAAATATGATTTTCATCAAGTTTCCTTTTAAATTCTACAGCGTTGATATTTTTAGGTAATCCCAATGAAAATAAATGAGAATTAAAAAATTCTTTTTCTTCAAACTTTATATTCAATGGCCTTAATTCTGAAATAATAATATTTGCTAATTTTTTACAGTATTTTTCGATATTATTTACTCCCCATTTATTTATTTGCTTTAATCCGTTTAACATAATAGGAGACAACAAAAAATTGGTAGTTTCTCCAACATTATATCTTCCTGCCATAGGTTTGTAATTAGGATCGTAATTAGTTAAGTTACTAAAATCTAAGGAATTAGTTCTATTCATCCAAGATTCTTCAATTGGTGTTCCATTATGAAATTTTTTAGAAAAGTATCCTAGAGCCATAGAGTAAGGTCCAAAGAGCCACTTATATCCGGCACATATTAGTGCATCAATATTCAATTTTTTTACATCCATTTGCGAGGCTCCAACAGATTGAGTCCCATCTACAATAAAATAAGCCCCAACTTTTTTACATTTATCTCCAATTTCTTTTAACATTAGTTTGGTCCCATTCATCCAGTGAATAGATGATAACAAAACAATATTAGTTTTTATATTTATAGAATCAATGATCTTTTTATTCCATTCTTTAGCGGATAAATTGGCTCTTTTAATGGTTCTTAAATAAATACTATTTTTAGCACACCAATTCTTTATCGCAAAATAACCGCTTGGAAATTCATTTTCAATGGCAATAGCATGACTGCCATTAATTTTTATGTTATTAAATACATTTCCAAAACCATAAGAAGTAGATGGTAAAATGGCGATTTCGTTAGAATGAGATCCTATAATATTGGAGAATTTATTTCTTATTTTTTCAGTTATTTCAAAATAATTGTTTGCTTTTAATTTAAATGGGTTTCTTTCATTTTCTATTGCTTTTAATAATTCCTTTTCTCCTTTTTTTAAAAGAGGCGCTTTGTAAGCACAATTTAAATAAGTGATATTGGAATCAAGACTAAATAGGTCTTTTTGACAATTTAACATATTTTAAATATATCCTTAATGTACAAACATTCCTAAATTTTAATTATTAACTATAATAATCAATATTTAAATATTAATAAATAGTTAATTTATAATCCGTTAATTTATTTTTTTTTGTAAATTAGTGTAAGAAATACAATAACTTTTATTTTACAATTAACTAAATACATAATATGAAAAAAATATATACTTTACTTTTTATAGCTTTTGCTTTAGTCTCTTCAGCTCAAATTGAAGGTACATGGAAGTTGGCTCAAATTCCAGCTGCACTAGCAGTGGGTCCATCACAAACAGATTACGGTTGGTGGTCTAATTCCTCAACAGATTTAACCACAAGAGCATGCTTATTTGATGACTCTGTTACTTTTGATGCTAATGGCAATTTCATGCAATATATGGATGGTAATACTTGGTTAGAACCTTTCCAAGGTGTTGCTTCTGAACAATGTGGCGCTCCTGTAGCTCCTCATGATGGTTCTGGAACGTATACGTATAGTTATACAGGTACTCAATTAACTGTTAATGGTACTGGTGCTCACATGGGCCTTCCTAAAGTAGTTAACGGGGGAGAAATTAGCACTGGGGCTCCTGTACCTACATCAATTACTTATGAATCAACATTGTCAACAAATGGAGATACCCTTACACTTGAAATTGATTATGCAGTAGGTTGGTGGAAATTTGTCTACCAAAAAACATCGTTAACACCAGCACCACCAGCACCAACACATACTGTTACATTTAATGTACATACCGATTTAATTGCAGGAAATGTTTCTGCTGATGGTATTTATATTGGCGGTGGATTTGTAGGAGGAAATGATGCTTTACTTTTAGATGATTCTGATGGTGACGGTGTTTGGTCTGGTAGTATGAGTTTGGATGCTGCAGGTGGTCATTTTACTATTTTGAATGGAAATTGCTCAGATTGGTCTTGTAAGGAAGATATTTCTGGTCAACCTTGTGCTGATGCAGGAAACTATAATGACAGAAATAATTTATTAGGAGGTTTTTCTCAAGATACTACTTTAAACCTACAGTTTGGATCATGTGATACACCTGGAACTGGAATTACTCAATTAGATAATAAATTATCTGTTTTTCCAAATCCATCTAACGGGATCATAAATATACAATCTGCATATAAATTAAATTCTGTGAATATTTATAACATGATTGGTAACTTAGTTATGGTTAGAAATATTTCTAGTAATCAAGCTATTTTAAATATTGAAACATTAACTAATGGCGTTTATTTTTTAGAACTTAATTCTTATAATGGTTCTGTAATAAATATAAAATTTATCAAAAGATAATATTTTAATTTTTATAATCTTGAGAACCCGCCTAAGTGCGGGTTTTTTTATTTTTATTAAATTAGTGTTAAGAATAAAATATTAAATATTCTTAAAATAATTGAATATAAAAAAGATATACCCTGTGATATTTCTATTAATGACTTTAAAATTTACAGTTCAAGTTGAAGGTACTTGAAGATTGGCACAAATTCCCGGAGCTCTTGCTGTAGGTCCATCTCAAACAGATTATTCTTGGTGGAGTAGTTCTGCTAACGATTTAACGTCTAGAGCCTGTATATTTGATGATTCAGTAACTTTTGATGCCAACGGAAATTTCATGCATTACATGGACGGAAATACTTGGCTAGAACCATTTCAAGGAGTTACTTCTGAACAATGTGGTCCTCCTGTAGCTCCGCATGACGGATCAGGTTCATATACCTACGTTTATACTAATAATCAACTAACTGTTAATGGTACTGGTGCACATATTGGGTTGCCAAAAGTTGTTAATGGTGGTGAAATAAGTACTGGAGCGCCTGTTCCATCTTCTATAACCTACGAAATTACAATGTCTTCAGATGGAGATACCATGACAGTAGAAATAGATTACTCAATTGGATGGTGGAAATTTATATATCAAAAAACTAGTCTTCCAATTGGAGCACCTCCATCCAACTATAATGTTACTTTTAATGTTCATACAGACTTAATTACTGGAAATGTTTCTACTGACGGCATTTATATTGGAGGAGGTTTTGTAGGAGGAAACGATGCATTACTTCTAGACGATTTTGATGGAGATGGGGTATGGACAGGAACTACAAGTTTACCTGAATCAGGTGGACATTTCACTATATTAAATGGCAATTGTTCAGATTGGTCATGTAAAGAAGATATTTCTGGTCTACCATGTGCAGATCCAGGAAATTATAATGATAGAAATAATTTATTAGGAGGATTTACCCAAGATACTACTTTAAATCTTCAGTTTGGTTCATGTGATACTCCTGGAACTGGTATTTTTGAATTAGATAATAACATAACTGTTTTTCCTAATCCTTCTAATGGGGTAATTAATTTGAATTCTGATCAAATTATTAATACTTTGAGAATTTATAATATGATTGGTAATTTAGTTCTAATTGAAAATCTTTCTTTAAAAAAATCAATTTTAAATATTGAAAGTTTAACAAGTGGAATTTATTTCATTGAAGTTGAATTGAATAATGGATCGGTAATTAATAAAAAGATTATTCTAAAATAATTACTAAATATAACCAGTAAAAAAATAGCTTATCAATTTGATAAGCCTTTATTTTATTAAATACATTCTTACAATATCAAACAATTTCCGATGGTTGGAAATGAAACTCAGATTCAATTATTGCATTTTCGTCAGAGTCGGAGCCGTGAATTGCATTTCTTCCTTTAGATTCGGCATATTTTTTTCGGATAGTTCCATCTTCTGCTTCACTGGGGTCAGTAGATCCAATTAGATTTCGAAAATCCGTCACTGCATTATCTTTTTCTAGAATTGCAGCTATAATAGGACCAGAAGTCATGTATTCTACCAACTCATCATAAAAAGGTCTTTCTTTATGAACCGCATAAAATTTTTGAGCTTGTACTCTAGAAAGTTTTGTTAATTTCATTGCTTTTATACTAAATCCAGCATCTGAAATCATTTGAGTTATATTTCCAATATTATTAGACTCAACCGCATCCGGTTTTATCATTGTGAAAGTTCTGTTTCCTGACATTTTAAAAAAATTATGATGTAAATATAAACCTTTGTTTGAAATTTAGAACTTATTTATTAAGATGTATGATCGTAGACGATTCTCCAGCCATCTTCTTTTTTAATCCACATCAAACTATAATATCCTCCTACATTTTCAGAACTGTCTAATCTAAAAATATTCCATTGACCTGAAATAATATGAGTAGTATCATTAATTGGAAGGCATTTAATATTATTAAAATGTAATAGTCCCATTGAATTTCGAGATGGATAGGACTTTTTATAGTTGCTAGTAGTTTTGTTCCAACCATAGTTAATCCCAGATTTACCGATAAAAATAAGTGAATCATTTTTCCAATATTTTTTCATAAAATCTTCTATATTTCCCTTATTCCAGCTTTCTTGTTGTTCATACATTAACTCATTAATTTCTTCACAAGAGTCTTTATAATTTTTTAGACTATTGGTTTTGCAATTAAATAATACAAATAATAGAATTATATAATTAAATTTAAGCACTTGCAGAAATAGTCTCTAAAGGTTTATGCTTTTTATTTATTAAAATAATAGACTCATCAAATGAGTCAACCAATATATGGTCTCCATTTTTGATTTTATTATTTAATATTTCTTTGGATAAAGTATTTAAAATTTCCTTCTGAACTAATCTCTTAATTGGTCTAGCTCCAAACTGAGGTTCATATCCTTTTTTTGATAAATATTCTAATGCATAGTTACTTATACTTAAGTGAATATTTTTATCTGAAAGTAAGTTATTTAATTCTTTTATTTCTAACTCTACAATTTGATTTATAACCTCTAAGTTTAAAGGATTAAATACTATTTTTTCATCAATTCTATTTAAGAATTCTGGTCTAAAATTTAATTTTAGTTCATTAAAGACTAATGATTTTATTTTTTGATGATTAATTTTTCCCAAATTATTATAAGCATCACTAATATGTGAAGCTCCAATATTAGATGTCATGATAATTATAGTGTTATTAAAATTAACGGTTCTTCCTTTGTTGTCGGTAAGTCTGCCATCATCTAATAATTGTAATAAAATATTAAATACATCAGGGTGTGCTTTTTCAATTTCATCTAGCAAAATAACAGAGTAGGGGCGCATTCTAACAGATTCTGTTAGTTGCCCTCCTTCTTCGTATCCTACATAGCCTGGTGGTGCTCCTACCAGTCTTGAAACTGCATGTTTTTCCTGGTATTCACTCATGTCTATTCTTGTCATTGCATTTTCGTCATTAAATAGAAAAGAAGCTAAGGTTTTAGCTAATTCAGTTTTACCTACACCTGTACTTCCTAAAAACATAAAACTACCGATAGGTTTGCTTTCATTTTGAAGTCCAGATCTACTTCTTCTAACAGCATCAGCAACTGCTTCAATAGCTTCTGGTTGCCCAATAACTCTTTTTGATAATACCTCTTCTAACCTTAATAATTTGTGTTTTTCTCCTTCCAACATTTTAGTGACTGGAATACCAGTCCATTTAGAAACTACATCTGCTATTTCCTCAGCATCAACATCTTCTTTGATCATTTTAGTTGTGCTTTGTAAAGTGGAAAGATGTTGTTTTTCTTTTTCTATGTTTTCACTCAATTCTTTTAATTTTCCATATCTAATTTCTGCAACTTTTCCAAAATCTCCATTTCTCTCTGCCTGTTCGGCATTTATTTTTAAATGTTCTATTTCTTGTTTAGCCTTTTGTATTGCATCTACATGATATTTTTCTGCCTGCCATTTAGCTTGAAACTCAGATTTTGTTTCATTTAACTCTGCTATTTCTTTAGAAATATTTTTTGCTTTAATTAAATCGTTTTCTCGTTTTATGGCTTCTTTTTCAATTTCAAGTTGCATTATTTTTCTGTCTATTTCATCTAATTCTTCAGGTTTACTATTTATTTCCATCCTTAATTTTGAGGCAGCTTCATCTATTAAATCAATTGCTTTATCTGGAAGAAAACGATCAGTAATATACCTCTTAGAAAGTTCTACACTTGCTATTATTGCCTCGTCTTTTATTTGAACTTTATGATGGTTTTCATATTTTTCTTTAATTCCTCTAAGTATACTAATTGCATCTTCATCATTAGGTTCTTCAATCATTACTTTCTGAAATCTTCTTTCTAATGCTTTGTCTTTTTCAAAATATTTTTGGTATTCATCAAGTGTTGTTGCTCCAACTGCTCGTAGCTCTCCTCTTGCTAAAGCTGGTTTTAAAATGTTTGCAGCATCCATGGCGCCTTGTCCGCCTCCAGCACCTACAAGGGTATGAATTTCATCGATGAATAATACTATTCTGCCATTTTCGTTAGTAACTTCTTTAATTACTGCTTTGAGTCTTTCTTCGAATTCACCTTTAAATTTAGCACCGGCAATTAATGCTCCCATATCTAGAGAATAAATTAATTTATCTTTTAAATTTTCTGGTACATCTTTTCTAATAATTCTATGAGCAATTCCTTCTGCTATTGCAGTTTTACCAACACCAGGTTCTCCTATTAAAATAGGATTGTTTTTTGTTCTTCTTGTAAGTATTTGAAGTACCCGTCTGATCTCTTCGTCTCTTCCAATTACAGGATCCAATTTTCCACTTTCTGCTCTTTCATTTAAATTAATGGCATATTTATTTAAGGAATTATAAGTTTCTTCTTGATTAGAAGAGGTTACTCTATTGCCTTTTCGAAGTTCTAAAATTATTTTTACAACATCTTTATAATTAAATCCATTATCTTTAAGAAGTTGACTAGTATCGTCATTAGTTTTTATCATTCCTAATATTAAATGCTCAATAGAAACGAAATCATCTTTCATTTCTTTTGCAATATTAATTGACTCTGAAACAGTTATTTGTGATTGATTGCTTAAATGAATGCTTCCACCACTTACTTTAGGGAGTTTTTCAAGAATTTTTTGATTTACCTGTTCTATCATATTTAGATTAGCACCGAGTTTTTTAGAAATAAATGGAAACACATTTAGATCTGATTGAATTATTGAGCTAAGTATGTGAGCATTTTCAATAGCTTGATGTCCACTGGTAATAGTTAAATTCTGAGCATTTGCTATAACTTCTTGAGATTTGCTGGTAAACTTGTTAAGATCCATAAATAAAATTTGGAATATATATTACAAGATCTAAACCAATTATAAAATAATGACAATATTTCAGAAAAGAATATATAAATTGCTGAAAATCAGGTCTTTTTAAGTCATTCACAAAATTCTTTTTATAGAATGAAGACGATGTGTCAGTTCATTACTTTGAGCATGAATAATTCCATCATTATTTAATAAATCAATTCTTACTTTTCCAGAAGCATGAATTATTTGATCATTTGATATTGCTATACCTACATGATGAATTCGATCGTTTTCGTTAATAAATACTATCAAATCACCTGGAATAATTGACTTAAAATTTACTTTTTTTCCAATCTCTGCTTGTTGAAAAGCATCTCTGGGAATAGTTATACCGCAAAGACAGTATACCAATTGAGTAAATCCGCTACAATCAATTCCTAATACACCTTTCCCTCCCCATAAATAAGGAGTGTTTAAAAACTTAAAAGCATATTTTATTATGTCATCTTTACTTAATGAGGAAATCTCCCCTTTGAATATATATTTTCTTTTTCTAATTTTTATTATTCCATTATTATAGAATGGAAGAATAGCTCCTGTAGATATTGGAACTAATTCTTTAGAATCTAAACATTCTAAAAATGAATAGTTACTTAAAACTAATGGAAATCGATTTAAAGAAATATTTTCAAAATCTTCATAGGTAATTTCTTGATATTGTTTAGAACAGATCCAACCCTTATAATTATCAGAAGCTAAATGAATATATATCCACTTAGTTTTAACTTCTAAAATTTTAAAATGTTGACCAAAAAGTATTTGTGAAATCATTTCACTTTGATCCTTAGGTTCTTTTCTAAGAGGAACAATTCCTAAAATACATATTCCATATTCCATTATAGTTGTACCATTAAATATTTATATAAATTGACCATTGAATCAATATCCGATTTATGGACCTTTTCGTCGGGAGAGTGTACAAAATCTTCTGCTGCTCCAATAAAACACCAATCAAAGGGATAAGGAGATTTTTGAAGCTGATTTCCATCACTTCCACCAGATGATTCAACTTCAATTTGAAAAGGTATTTTACTTTTTTTAGCTAGATAAATGATTTTATCAACGTAGCTTCTTCTTGGTAGCCCGGAATCCCTTCTTGAAATAACCACACCATTTCCATGTTGAACTCCATTAGTAATCCATGTAACATCAGAAATTAAAGCTTGATTTATTTTAAAATTTTCATAAATATATTTAGCTAGAAATCCAACACTTCCTCCACCAACTTCTTCATATGTAGAAAAGCAAATTACTCCATTTTCAAGTGTTTTAGCTACTTCTAAAGCATTCCAAACACCTAAACGATTATCCATGTAACAACATTGAATAAAGTTTTTATTTTCTCGCCAATCTGGTTTAAAAGTAAGTTCAGTAGCTCTGTCAATTTCTCTGTCTAATAAATATTCAATATGGTGATGACCATTTTCATCTTCATAATTATATATTTCGGTTTCTATTTTCCCTTTCGAATCTTTTCCAATAAGTTTAATACCATCATAAGATTTTGGACCACCAATTTTAACTAATTCTTTACCATATCTTACAGTAAATCCTACAGAATCTAAATGGGCAAAAATAGCTGTTTTAGGATTTCCAAATTTGAGTATGATACAATCTTGAATATTTTCAGAAATAATCGATGGAGTTACTTTAAAATTTAAAATATTTTCTTCTACGTATTTTATAATAAATTGTTTAATCGCAAGTTCGTTTCCAGAAGTTGCGGCAATAGAACATAGTTCTTTAAGTAATTTCATATTTTATTTAATAGAATTTACAATATATTATAAAATTTCATACAAGATTATTATAGAATAAATATCTTAAAATAATTTTTTATTCTATATATTTACTCCCATTAAATGGTGGATGTAGCTCAGTTGGTTAGAGCATCGGTTTGTGGTACCGAGGGTCGCGGGTTCGAATCCCGTCTTCCACCCTTATTTCTTTTTGTAAATGGGATGGTTTAACAAATCTAGTTTCAATTGGACCAATATTGTTTCCTTTAATAATTTAGAAGATTTAATGAAGTTATCATACGATCACAAATTATTACTTTTTAAACATTCCACTCGTTGTTCTATAAGTTCCATGGCTAAAAATAGAATTGAGGTTGTAAATCAAAGTAAGATTGAAAACTGTTTCCTTTTAGATCTTATCTCATATAGAGAAATATCTGATAAAATTGAATCAATTTTCCAAGTAAAACACGAATCACCTCAGGTTTTAATTATAAAAGATGGAAAATGTATCCAGCATTTATCACATATGGAAATTAATTGGTCTAATATAAACTGAAAAGTTTTATACTATCTTTTATTAATTTCTTGGTAATCTCTTTCTTTTGCACCAGTATAAATTTGTCTTGGTCTTCCAATGGGCTGGTTTTCTCCCATCATTTCTTTCCATTGAGCAATCCAACCAGGCAGCCTTCCCATTGCAAACATAACCGTAAACATTTCAGTAGGGATACCTAGTGCTCTGTAAATTATTCCTGAGTAAAAGTCGACATTTGGGTATAAACCTCTTGATTTAAAATAATCATCGTTCAAAGCAACTTCTTCTAATTCTTTTGCAATCTCCAGAACTGGATCAACAATACCAAGTTTATTGAGAACTTCGTCAGCAGCTTTTTTTATGATTTTAGCTCTTGGATCGAAGTTTTTATAAACCCTGTGTCCAAATCCCATTAACCTGAAAGAATCATTTTTATCTTTTGCTTTATCAACCCATTTATGTAATCCAGCCCCATCATTCATTATCGTCTCTAACATCTCAATTACAGCTTGGTTAGCGCCACCATGAAGAGGACCCCAAAGTGCAGAAACTCCTGATGAAATGGAGGCATACAAATTAGCTTGAGAAGAACCCACTATTCTTACGGTAGATGCTGAGCAATTTTGTTCATGGTCAGCATGAAGGATTAATAGTTTATTTAGTGCATCTACAACAACAGGATCTGGTTCATAATCAAAAGCAGGCATTGCAAACATCATGTTTAAAAAGTTTTCACAATAAGAGTACTTATTTTTTGGATAATTAACAGGGTGGCCAATAGAATTTTTATAAGCCCAAGCTGCTAAAGTTGGTAATTTAGCTAATAATCTTTGAATAGTTAAATCAATTGCTTGATCGGATCTGTTTTGTTTTTGGGATTCTGGGTAAAAAGTAGATAATGTACATACTGCAGCTGAAAGAATACCCATTGGATGTGCTTTCGTAGGATAAGCATCTAAAAATATTCTCATATCTTCGTGAATTAAAGTATGATTTGTGATATTTTCTTTGAAAGAGCTAAATTCAGTATTTGAAGGGAGTTCACCATATATTAATAAATAGCAAACTTCCAAAAAATCAGCTTTTTCAGCTAATTGTTCAATAGGATAACCTCTATAACTTAAAATTCCTTTTTCACCATCTAAAAAAGTTATTCCACTTTTTGTTGCACCAGTATTTTTGTATCCAGTATCTAAAGTTATGTATCCAGTTTGAGCCCTTAACTTAGAAATATCAATTGCTTTTTCATTTTCAGAACCTTCAATTACAGGAAGTTCATAAGTTTTATTATCGATAACTAGTTGTACTGTTTTGCTCATATTTTAAAGATATTTAAGGTAAATATAGAATGTACAAATGTAATAAATAAAAAAAGAAAAATGCGATTTCTACCTCAGTATTTTACGGACAAAAGCAACCGTGAAGTAAGACATCAAAAACACTCCAACAAATCCTTCTAAAGGGGCAATTATTTTGAATAAACCTAATGGAGAACAATCTCCATAACCTACAGTGAAAAAAGTTATAGCACTAAAATAAAGATTACCAAAAATTTTATCAATCATTTCAACTCCATTATCCATGCAAGTTAGAGTATTTACATTCGAATAGAAAAAAGTATAAATGAGAGAAAAAATACAATTTACAACAACAATACTAAATAAAACTCTGAAAGGGTTGGTAGCATATAAACCAACCTTGTCAAAAACTAATCTCTGAAAAATGAAATTAGGTATAAATAAAATAAGAGCTAGTAATCCTTTTTCTTTAGCCAATTCATACTCACTCATCAATTCATATCTTTTAAAATATACATAGGCAATATCTTCATCAATGTATCTTCCGGTATCTCTAAACTCTTCTTTAAGTAATCTAAATTGTTCCGCTTTTTCATGAAGAGAAGTAGATTTTTGATTAGATATCAATTCAAGTACGTGATTATCGTCCCAAGCTATAAATATATCACCCATATTTCTTACACCTGAAAGATTAAGTTCATGAATATTCATTTTAGTTAAACCCGGGTTTAGATCTATTATGTTATGAACTATAGACTGTGAGATGTCGATGGTATGACATTCATCAATTCTCATATCTATATTACAATTTAAAAAACAATGGTTCAAGGAAAGAGATTGTGCAGTAACTTTAAAGAAATTTAATTTTCCATTTTTAAATTCAGCTTCCTCAAAGTCTATAGAACAACCTGATAAATGAGCTTCTGTGAAGCTAACAGAAGAAGATCCAAAATTGGCTCTTCTAAATACCAATTTGTTTTTTGGTGCCAAACTAATTTCTTCAAAATCAATTTTTCCGTCACCAAAAAAAACTCTTCTAAAATCTACTTTTCCACTTCCGAAATCAACTTTTGAAAAGCTAATTTCATCGCCATTAAAAATAGATTTATCAAATGTGATATTCCCTTTATTGAATGTAGAAAATGCAAATGAAACGTCTCCATTTCCAAAGTGAATATTTTTGAATGAAGAATTTCCATCACCAAAATAAGTATTTACAAAACTTAGATTACCATTTTCAAATGTAGAATTGTCAAAATTTACGTTGCCGTTATTAAATCTAGCATATTGGAAGGTATTATTGCCTTCACTATAACTAGTTCCTTTAAATAATACTTTAAAGTCTCCAAATTCAGCTTTTTGAAAACTTAAATTCCCTAATCCAAAATGCGTATTTGAAAAGTCGACTTTGCTACCAATAAAATTGGACAATGAAAAATCAATTACTTTATCAGACTCAAATATTGAATCTACAGCAGTAAAATCAATTAAGTTGACTTTTTCGTTGGCGGGTAAATCATTTAATTTTCTATATTCTGAAAGTGAAAAGTTTTTAATGTAACATCTTGAAACATCTATAGCTTCTTGATTTAAAATTTTTTGATAAATGAGATCTACATTAATAATACCATATTTTTTAGTTTCAATTAAATTATTATTAATATCATAGAAGAAAATTTTGGCAGTTTCGGTAAACTCTAAATCTGAGTCAGAAATAAAAGTTTCCTTTAAAATCTGAACTTTATAATATTGTATGAAACGATAAATCTTCAATTTAGAAATTTAAAATCTTAATTTTTTTAGTAAAGATAATTGATCTAATTCTGAATAAGAAACTTTTCAGCTACTGAAATCCACTTTTCTGGACCACCTGCTACATATCCAAGTTTACCTAATTTCATGAAATTTACTTTACTAGATTCCAGTATTTGAGGTTTTACTAACCAAACTGTAGGATAGCCACTAACACCAAAAATTCGTGCCAATTCACGATTTTGGTTCATTAAACTAGGATCTATTTTTTTTCTTCTTGGAAAGTCCAGCTCTACTAAAACAACTGACGAATCTGTCCAGCTTTTAAATTTAGGAAAGTTAAAAACCTCTCTTTGCAATCTCATACACCATCCACACCAATCGCTACCTGTAAAAAACAACATAATTGGTTTATTTTCTCTAATTGAAATTGGAACAGCTTTACTTAAGTCGTTATACCATAAAAGTTTATTGATAGGAGTTGCTTGAGTAGTTTTTTCTACAACTTTAGTTACAGAAGATTGCGAATTAATAATTTGAAAGAAAAAAATAAATACTAAAATCAAATAGTTTCTCATATTGTAAATATATTAGTTAAATTCTATTGATTTGACTTAACCCACTGATCATTTAAGTGATTGTGATAATATTTATATTGATTAGAACCAAAAAACAAAAGTATGCCTAACATTTCGTCTACCTTTTTATAGCCATTATAGATCATTAATCTGATCAAATTTTCATCCAGAACTACATAACTAGGGTAGGATAGATTCCCATCTAAAATAGAATGAGCAAACCAATGGGCTTTTCCCCTTGCATTAGGACTACTTTTTATGTATGATGGATCAGAATTAATGAATTGGTGTTGATTAAAGATTATGGTGTCTTTAGTCTCACCATCAAATTTTACAGGATAATATTTATTATTAATATAATTGACTATTAGAGGATCTTTAAAGGTGCTTAAATCCATTCTTTTACACCAACCACACCAGGGTGTATATAAATCTATAAAAACTTTCTTTTTTATAGAGTCTTTATTTCTCTGATTAATCATTTCATTCCAATTGATCCAATTAATTGAATTATCAGCTTGCTGACAAGTAGTATTGACAAAACTTAAAAAACCTAAAACAAATAAAAAATATTTTAAATAATTCATTTTGTAATAAGATTTTCAGTAAGGAAATTAGTCATTTTGTTATAAAGGTGAAGTCTTGTATATCCTCCATAAATACCATGATTCTTATTTGGATAAGCAAAAAAATCAAATTCTATATTTGATTTAACTAAAGAGTTTACCATCTCCATAGAATTCTGGAAATGTACATTATCATCAGCAGTACCGTGAATCAATAAATAGTTGCCTTTTATTTTACTTACATGATTAATTGGAGAATTAAGATCGTAATTGTCTCCGTTTTCTTTTGGTGTTCTCATAAATCTTTCTGTGTAGATGTTGTCATAAAATCTCCAGTTGGTAACAGGTGCAACTGCAATTGCAGAATTAAAAACATCTGCGCCCTTAGAAATGCAAAGTGAAGACATATATCCTCCATAACTCCATCCAAAAATTCCAATTCTATCTTTATCAATGTAATTTAATTTACCCATATGAACGGCAGCAGCAATTTGATCTTCAGTTTCCAATTTCCCCAATTGTAAATAAGTAGCATGTTTAAATTCTTTTCCTCTGTAACCAGTTCCTCGGTTATCTACTGAAATTACAACAAATCCTTGCTTAACTAAATATTGAAACCAAAAATAATTTAACCCAGACCAAGCATTGTTTACTGTATTATTTCCTGGTCCTCCATAGACATACATTAGCAACGGATGTTTTTTATTGGCATCTAATACTGGTGGTTTCATAATCCAAGCATTTAAGTCCGTATTATTTTCATTAGGAACGGTAAAAAAGGTTTTTTTAACCAATTCAAACTCACTCATTTTTTTGGTAAGTTCTTTATTCGCCTCCAAAACTTTGAGTAATTTACCTTTGTTGTCATTTAAAGTGATTGTAAAAGGGTTATTTGCATCTGAATGAAAATTGATAAAATATTTATAATTAGAACTAAATGCTGCTTCATTACATCCTGAAGAAGTTGATAAAAGTTGTAATTTTTTAGAATCAATATTTAATGAATAGACTTCTCTATCTGTTGGTGATTTTTTAGCAGCTTGAAAGAAAATGGTTTTTTCATTTGGATTATAGCCATACATTTTAGATACTTCCCATTCCCCAGATGTAAGTTGGATTTCGTTTTGATTTTTATAATCAATCAAGTATAAATGATTATATCCATCTTTTTCACTAGTCCATAAAAATTGATTTTCATTTATAAAATATGTATTGTCATGAATGTCGATATAGGTATCACTCTTTTCAGAGTAAATATTTTTGACTATTATTTCACTATTAGGGTTTACATTATCATTAATTTTCCCACTTAAAAGTTCCAATTTATTTTGTAATCTATTCATTCTAAAAACAATCAATTCGTGGTTGTTTTTTGACCACATTATTCTTGGAATATATATATCATCTTCATTTCCTATGTTAAAATTATAAGTTCTTTTATTGCTTAAATCATAAACCTTAATAGCTAATGAAGAATTTTGCTCACCTGCCTTGGGATATTTAAATTTATATTTGGAAGGGTATAGGTGGTCATAAATTTCCATCTCAAATTGTTTTACATGTTCTTCGTCAAAAACATAATAGGCAATTTTAGAACCATCAGGTGACCAGAAAAACCCTTTATGTATACTAAATTCTTCTTCATAAACCCAATCAGTAGCACCATTGATGATTTTATTAATAGATCCATTGTGAGTTATTTTTTTCTCCTTTAAATCATTTAAACTTTTGTAATATAAATTGTTATTTCTTACATAAGCGATTTTACTATTATCGGGGGAAAAAGTTGCTAATCTTTGTTTCCCTAGTAATGTATCAGCTAAAGGTTTCAAAGATTTATCTTTTAAATTATATAAGTAATAATATGATTTTGAAGACCGCCTGTAGATGGATTCTTTTGAATTATATAATAATAACCAATTTCCATCATTACTAATATCATAATCTGAAAAATTAAAATTTTCAAATGAGAAATTAGAAAATAAAGTAGCTATTTTTTTATTTTTTTTATAGCTGTATTTAATAATTTCTGTTTGCCCATTTTTTCTTTCAATAGAAGTATAAAAATCACCGTCAGAAGATGGATTAATTCCATTAATATTTTTTGGATAAAATATTCTAGAAGACCAAATTAGTTCGTTACTGAGTTGTCCAGAAATAGCAATGATAGATATAAAATATATTACTGAGAATGATTTTAATTTCATAATTGGGAATTTTTTAACGATAATTTGTTTTCAAAATATTTTAAAACTTCGTCTATATGACTCTTCATTTTTAAAGAGGATCTATGATAAAATAAAACTTCATTTTTAGAATTTAATAGAAAGGTTATCCTACCTGGAGATAAACCAAAAAAATCTTTTGGAAGGTCTAATTTTTTTCTCAGTTTACCTCCGATATCACAAAGTAATTTAAAAGGTAAATTGTAATTTGATTTAAAACCAGTATGACTGTTTTGATCATCGCTACTGATTCCAATAATTTCACAATTAAATTTTTTAAATTCATCATATGAATCTTTAAAATAACATGCCTGTTTAGTACAGCCAGGTGTTTCATCTTTAGGATAAAAGTAAAGAACTAAAAACGGAGTTTTATTATCCTTATAAAGGTTGAAAAAACTATTTTCTTCATCTTTAAGTTTAAAATCTGGAAATTTACCTCCAACTTTTATTTTCATAGTATTTGTTAAAATTGAGGACATTGAATAACCCTAAATCTAGAGTCATGTTTTCTTTTCTCAGGTAGGTCTAAAGTGAAGGAAATTTCATGAGCTCCAAGAGATGATGTAGATAGATTAGAAATATTAAAGTCATAGGAATATCCAAATCTTAAATCATTTTTTTCAATTCCAAAAACTATTACAAATGCATCCTGAGGTGAAAAATTCTCATTATTGGCATCTAAAAATCTAGTATGTCTATACCAAAACCCTAAATCTAAAATACCATCTACAAAATAGGTTCCAAAATTGTATCTTTTTAAATTGGATTGTAAATCGATGACAAACTCTGGAGATAAAAATAGTTCTTTATGAAAAAGACCATTTTGTAAAACCTTAATTTTATATCCACCATGAAATGAGGATCGAATAGGTATTTTATTTGACGAGGTATTTCCAGAAAAATTATAAAAAAAAGTTTCTTTTGGTCTTGTTAAATGGTCTATAGAAACACCAAAAAATAAATTTTTACTGAATAGTAATAATCCAGAATTAAAATCTGCATATAAAGCATTATTTCCCTGAGGTTGATTAGTAGGTAAAACAACGCCTAAAGCAGGATCAATTTGATCACCCCAAACTGCATTATCCCAATCTAGACTTTTCTGTATAAAAGATGCCTTGATTCCAAAGTTAACTGTCCAAAATCTACTTAATGATAATTGATAAGAGTATATAGTTGAAAAAGAAGTTGAATTTAAAGAGCCATTTCCAGTTTTATCATGTAACAGCTGGAATCCAATTCCACCATGGAGTTGGTCTGAAAATTGATCATATTCTATATTATATGTAATAAAGCTGTTGTTAATCTCAGGCCATTGATTTCTATAGGCTGTATGAAACCTAGGACTTAAATCTCTTCCAGCTAAAGCTGGATTTAACAGTAATGCGTTAGAAAAAAACTGCGTAAATAAAGGGTCTTGGGCATTTAGGATACCAATGTTGAAAATGACGGCTATTAGTAATAAATTTTTTTTCAATATAGTTTTATTAAATTATTATCTGACCAAGCTTATAGTTCCACTTTTAACTAATAGTTGCTCATCTCCATAAGAAGTTGTTTTAACTTTGTATATATAGGTTCCTGTGGGTAAAGCTTTGTTTTTAAAAGTTCCGTCCCATTTATCGTTAATAGAACGGGATTTAAACACCATTTGTCCCCATCTGTTAAATATTTCAATTTGAAAATCAGTGATTCCTTGTCCTTTTATGGCAAAAAAATCATTAATTCCATCTCCATCAGGACTAAATGAATTAGGAGAATAAAATATGTAAGGCTTTTCTACTGAAACCACATTTGATATGCTAAATATTTGTTCATCAGGATTTTGGTAAGCTACAATTCGATATTTATTATAATTTTCGTTATAGTCGACATTAGTTTGTCCAATAATTGTTTGAGTATTTAAAATGGATACTAAGGAAATTATTATTAGGTAATTATATGTCCAAAAATGAGTGATCAACTTGCCTAAATTAAATATAATTATTCATTAATAATAATTTGATTTACTGTACTATCTGAATTAATAAAAGTTTCCCAAATTCCATCAGAATTTAATTTTTGTAATTCATATCTCGAGGTTCCATTGGCCCATCCATTGTATAAGTTCCAATTTAGTTTAGTTCTAAAATTATCCAATCTATCAAAGTTTAATAATAAAGAATTTCCCTTGTTTGAACTTCCTGATGAAGTTTCACAAATATTTTTATTAATAATTATATAATCGTATTGATTATTTAGAATATCAACATTTTGGTCAATATAGCTTTTGACAGAGCTATCCACACTAATAATATATTCAAGACTATCCCCATTTTCAGATCTATATATCTGATGTTCTAATAAAGGATTTAAATAATTACTAGTGGAATTCCATTCCGTATAAATACTTTGGTTTTCGATTACTGAAGATCTGATAACTTGGGCATTAGGTAAAGGAGTAGTATCATAAACAGGAAATAAGTCTGGAAAAATATATTCTGTAGAACAATTTAACAGATTAGAAGCAATTACCTTGATTTCATAATATCCAGTATCTAAAATAAAATACGGTTCGTTAAAATTTTGATAATATAAACTATCATTAATGTACCAACTATAATCTTCATTGGCAATATTCGTAGAGAAGTTATTAAATTCGAATAGCGTACCTAAACAAATAACTGTAGGAGAGTAAGTTAAATTAATATCTGGTTTGGGTAAAAAAGTGATGTTCAAAGTATCTGAACTAGGACAATTTCCATAAATAGAATAATATATTGGATAAATACCGTCACTTAAAGTGTCTGTGATAAACCAACCCGTTGCTGAGTCTGAAGTGGGTAGCCCAGACCAAAAACCTAAATTAGAATTGGAGGTAAGTAGTACAGAATCGGATCCTTCACAAAAATCTAAACTAGAATCAATTTGAGCTTGTACGAATTCAAATATATTAAGGTTTAATGTATCTACATCTGGGCAAGTCCCTGAAATAGAGTAGACAAAATTGAAATTACCGACTCCAAGTGTATTAATATCAATTAAACCAGATTGGGAATTTATATTAGATCCAGACCAAATGCCTCCAGAATCAACAGAATTTAAAATCAGTGAATCTCTGTTATCACAAATAACTCCTGGATTAATAATGGAGGCATTACTGTTAGGAAGAATAGTTATTGTGAGAGTGTCTGAACTTGGACAATTACCATAAATAGAGTAGTATATTTCATAGTTTCCATCTTGCAAAGTATCTGTTAGAAACCAACCAGAAGAAGAATCTAAAGTAGGAAGACCTGACCAGAATCCTATATTGGAATTAGAAGTTAGTTGTATAGAATCAGATCCTTCACAAAAATCTAAACTTGGATTAATTTGGGCTTGTACAAATTCATAAACATTTAAATTTAAGGTATCTATATCAGGACAAGTTCCCGAGATAGAATAGATGAAATCATAATTACCAAAACCCAAGGAATCAATATTAATTAATCCACTTTGAGAGTTTATATTTGACCCAGACCAAACTCCTCCGGAATTGATAGAATTTAGACGGAGTGTATCTATGTTACTACAAATAGTTCCAGGACTTATAATAGAGGCATCACTATAAGGAATTATATCAAGTTGATAAATAGATGAATCTTTACAATTATTAGCGTTAATTAAAACGTAGTAGTAAATATAGCTACCTAAACTAAGATTATTTTGAATAGCTCCAGATAAAGAATCTATTCCAATTCCATTCCAATATCCTCCGGAATTGATTACTTGTGGAGTTGGAATAAAAGAATTTTCACAAAAGACGGAATCATTTGATAAAATTGTAGGGTCATCAGGATGATTAACATACAATATTAAACTGTCATTGCTCACACAAATACTGTCGTGAAACAAATAAATGACTGTAGAATCTATAATTATAGAAGGATCTAACAGTCCAGTATTAGAATTTATAATTCCATTTCCTGACCATAATAAGTTATTGTAAATAGAACTATTAGCAGTCGTTATAAAAGTAGTCCCTTGATTAGAGCAAAGAGTATTAGGATCAATTATTGAAACATCTGGTATGTCATGAGCTGTGATTTCATATATTGATGTATCATAGCAAGTTCCATTTGGATTACCTGCAATATATACTAAATTATTACTATTGTTTAGAATTGCAATAATTGTAGGTTCTCCTGTAGAATATAAATCTGAACCATACGTCCAAGAATGACTTTGAGTGAAAGTGCTATTATTGTTTACCAATATAGAGGAATTTAGGCAAACATTGCTATCAGATAAACTAATATTTATAATGGGTGAAACATCTACTGTTACAATATCAGTTGATGAAAACGCAACTTGACATCCTGATGAATCTTCTCCAACTAAGGTTATTTGAAAAGAACCAGGGAAATTATAGGTATATAATGGATTCTCGACTGTAGATGTGGCTCCATTTCCAAAATTGTATAAATAGTTAGCTGTATTAAAAGAATTGTTAGTAATAGAAATTTGTAAGGAATCGCAACCAAAATTTTGATCAATTGAGAAATCTAATATTGGTCCAGGAATGTATACTAAATTATTAATTTGTAAAGTGTCGGAACACCCAAAATTATCTTTAGCAATCAGAGATATATCATAATAACCAGGACTCGTATAGACATGGGCAGGATTATCAATTATTGAATTTAAATTATCACCAAAATCCCAATCATAGGAACTAGCTCCAGAACTCAAATTACTAAAGCTTGTTGTAACAGGAGGACAAGTACCACTTACTATGTGGTTAAAATCCGCTACAACTTTATTCACAACAATATGATTATATTTGATTGTGGTATCTATACATCCTTGCCCATCAGAAGCAATAAGTTCTATATCATACACACCAGAATTTTGATACGTATGAGTTGGGGTAGAATCAGTTGATGTAGTACCGTCACCAAAATCCCACAACCATGTATTTACTGCTTCACTTATAGGAGAAAAACTAATAAGTTTTCCTGCACATATTAAAGAATCACTTACAATAAATTCTGCATTGAAATCATTTACAAATTCTTTTTTTATTGAGTCTTTACATCCATTTACATCAGTGATGGTAAGTTGTATACTATCATTTGGAAATGACAAAAATTGTTGTGTTGGATTTTGTAAATTACTAGTAGAAATATTACTTAAATTCCATTCCCAACTTACAGGATTTATCGATGAATCCAGAAAAACAACATCAATGGGGATACAATTGTTTAAAAGTGTATAATTAAAATCAGCGGTTGCTTCGTTCACTAATATTGAGTCTGAAGTAAAACTATTTGAACAACCTCTACTTGAAATACTTAGAGAAATAACTTGTAATCCACTTTGATTGAGTTGAATCCATACAGAATCGGTATTATTATTTACGTTACCTCCAGACCATAAATAATTACTATATCCACTATTATTAGCCTTAAACATTAAACTATCTGTTTTACAAATGGGGTTTTGAAAAGTGGGTGAAAAAGATGCGTCTGGTTGGAAAATTTCAATAGAGTCTAGAATAATTTGTCTAATGCAACCCGGATTATCTAATGTAAGAATTGGATTATACCATCCAGTTTGTTGATATTGATGTAATACTGCTGTATCAGGTGAAAATAAATTCCCGTCGGTCATATCCCAATAATGAATAGGATCGTCTTTTACACAACAACTAAATATCAAATTAGAACCCACACAAGCAAATGAATCTTGTTCTATAATTGCTAAAGGGTGATGTAAGAAAACATTTTGTTCAGATTTAGAAATACATCCATATTGATCACTAATCTTTAGATTTAATGTACTTACAGAATCATTTAACGGTATAGTTATGCTATCTACAGAATTGTTAGATATTATATTAGAATCTAAAGTCCATTCCCAGGCAATTGCATTAGAAGATGAATTATCGAAATAATAAGTATTGTAATTACAATATTCCGATTTAGTAAGAGAAAAATTTGCATCAAGAGTATATTGGTCTATAAAGTTATTAATGATTAGTGTATCTGAACTACCATCTGGGTTAAAACCAATATGTCTTAAATTATATATTCCTGAATTAGCATAAAAGTGTGATGGGTTTTGTAAGTTAGATGTATGTCCATCTCCAAAATCCCATTGCCATGCAAAAGCATTTGAAAATGGAGAAATTAAATTAACATTTTGAGGACCACAAGTTTGATTTAAATTATTTCCAGAAACGGGATCTACTAAACTATTAATAGGATTTTGTTGAGGCATTGGAATTACCACAGGATTATTGGAATTACAATCAAAAATTACTGAATAATAAGAAGTTTTATTGCACCCTAAACTCGAAACAGATTCATAGGTAATAACATAAGGCTGAGAAGTGTTGTAATTATGTTGAACATTTGCAGTAGAGTAAACGTTTCCATCGCCCATATTCCATTGATGTTGGATAGCTCCTGTAGAGTTATTAAGTATGTTTATCGATCCACTATTGCAATCGGAATTTAGATTTAAGTTTAAATCAGTTTCAATACTGTCTATAATAATATAAGCGAAATTGGGCAGATCATATTGACATCCGTTTGGCGCATCAGTATTTAAAGAAACATGATAATTACCAGATTCAGTATAAAGATGATTTACATTAGATCCAGAATCAAGTACCCCATCTCCAAAATCCCAATTCCAGAAATTGACCCCAATATTATAAACATCAGTATTAAAAGTATAGGGTGAGCAAGCTTTAATAGTATCCATTGTAGAAACATCAATTTCATCCTTTGTGACATTGATAAAATCAGTTTTTATAAGTGTATCAAAACAGCTATTGGTATCATTTGCAACAAATGTTACTGAATATAATCCTACAGAATCATAAGTGTGCTCTGGGTTTGGGTCTGTAGAAAAGGTATTGTCACCAAAATCCCAGTAAAAGTCTACCGCATCTGGTGCAAGATTAAAAAAGTTTACATCTAATGCAGCACAACCCTCTGTATTAGTCCCAACAAAATCTATGTTAGATATACCAGATCGAACGGTGTCTAAATTTATTATGCTTTGGCAGTTATTAGTATCTAAAATAGTTAGTACTGGGTAGTAAACACCATTTTCTAAATAATTATGTATTAAATTACTAGTATTTGAAATATTCCCATCCCCTAAGTTAATACTTACAGAATTGGAAGCCGAAGTAGAAATATCAAATTGAACTGGCAAAGGAGGACATCCTGAAATATTTGACATGATGAATGATCCTACAGGTCCATTAGAAACGTTTATAACATTATCTATTTGAATTTCTTGAATACATCCATTATTACTTTCAACAAATGCTGAAGGATTAAAAATACCATTAGAGAGATATTGATGATTTGTATTTGGATTTCCAGGTAAAGTATTCCCATCGTCAAAATTCCAGTTTACGCTATTTATAGAACCAATTGGGGAAATATTTAGAGTTACATTTAGAGGCGGACAGCCAAGATATAGATTTGATGTTAGACTGTAAGCCTCGGGAGGGTAAATACTAATATTACTTAGAGTTATTGAATCAATACAACCTTCATTGGAGGTAGCAATAACACTAGGAATAAAAGTGCCATAATTTGAATAATTATATGTTGTATTTGAATTAGAAGAAATATTAAAATTACCATCTCCAAATGACCAATTCCATGTAGCTATATTGCTATTTGAAGAACTTCCTGAAAAAGTAAAATTGTAAGAACTATCACAAATTAAAAAAGTATCGCATGAAGCACTAATTATTGGACTGGGGAAAATAGATATAGGATTTATAGTTGAGTCGTCTCTACAATTTAATCCATTTATAGCAATTAAGGTAATTGGAAAATCACCAGAACTATTATAACTATATAATGGTGAAACTACCGAACTAGTGTCACCATTTCCAAAATCCCATATATATGAATTCGCACCCGAAGATGTATTTGAAAAACTTATCAAATTATTTGATTGGCAGTCCTCTAAAATATTATAATTAAATGATGCAAGAGGTTGGTCAAAAACATGAATATAATCTACTAAAATTATGGAATCATAATTAGATCCATCAAAAGCAACTAATTTTACAGTATACAATCCAGGATTTAAGAATGTCGCAGATGGATTAAATAGAGTAGAGGTAGTCCCATTACTAAATTCCCAGTAGTAAGAGATAGCATTATTAGAAGTATTATTGAAATTTACAACTAGTGGAGAACATCCACTAGTTGTGTCAGATGAAAATGAGGCTGTTAACTGAGCAATTAAATTAATTTTAACTAAAAGAAAAATAATTAATTTTATATACTTCATTTAATATCCTTGAATGCCTTTATTTAATAAATGCCGTAACTTTTAATTTTTTTGTTAATTACCCTACTATACTTTGCATTTTTATCATACCATAATTTTCTCTTGTAATCATAGTTTAGATAAGCTACTGGATAATCTAAAATATCTTTATCATTTTCTTTAATATTCCACATCTTTTTTTCAACTAAGTTTATTGTTAAATCAAAAAAGGGTATTTTTTTAACATCGTCTGGTATGTTAGTATTAAAAGCTATTCTTTTGATATAATGGTCACCATCTAAACATTCGAATTCTAGTAATATTTTATGATTAAATTCTAGATGTAAATCATATTTACCATTAAAGGAAAAAACTGTATCTATGAAATTATCATCATGAACCACCCTAATGCTAACATTATGTACTTTTCCAGATGAATTAAAAGTTTTTCCTTTAATATGTAGCCTTGTGTCTCTTTCTTCATCTTGACAGAAAATCAAAGATGGTATTAATAGTAAAAAAAGTATAGTTCTAATTTTTAAAATTATATTTACCATGATTCTCAATTTTTATAAAATTACTACTTCTTTTTTAATAAAAAGAAGAAATAAATATAAATTGTATCTAATAAATGTTCTATATTTTATAAATACATACTTAACTTAATGACTCCAAAAAAACCAAGTTTAATAATTGCACTTATTCCGGTATTTTTTTTAATAATACTATTGACTATTAATGTTTGGATATTTGGAGAAGACACGACCTCAGGTTCCAACCAATTATCTCTACTTTTTGCTGCCTCAATAACTGCTATTATTGGATCATTTTACAAAATTAAATTTAGAGACATGATTAAAGGAGCTATAGAAAGTATAGCTTCCGCGATGGGAGCACTAATTATTCTTCTTCTTATAGGATCACTTGCTGGTACTTGGATGATGAGTGGTATTGTTCCATCTATGATTTATTATGGTTTAAAAATATTAAATCCAACTATATTTTTATTTGCTGCATGTATTATTTGCTCTATTGTATCTTTAGCGACTGGAAGCAGTTGGTCTACTATTGCCACAATTGGAATAGCCATGCTTGGGATTGGAAGTGCACTGGGAATTCATCAAGGATTAATTGGAGGGGCAATTATTTCAGGAGCCTATTTTGGAGATAAAATGTCTCCGCTATCAGATACTACCAATTTAGCTCCTGCTATGGCAGGTTCAGATTTGATATCTCATATTAAATATATGATGTGGACTACTATCCCATCTATTACTATTACATTAATAATTTTTTTAATTATCGGAATAAATTTAGATTTTAAAAATGGAGAAATTAATCAAATTAATGCCATGCAAAATGCACTTTCAGGTAGTTTTAATATAAGTATTTTATCTTTTCTTGTTCCTCTGTTAGTAATTACTTTAATTATTAAAAAAACTCCTGCTATTCCAGCTTTATTATTGGGAGCAGTTTTGGGAGGGTTGTATGGAATTATTTTTCAACCCAATATTGTTCAAGAAATTAGTAATGACGTTGCTGTTTCTAATTGGCATTACGTTAAAAATTCCTATATCACAATTATTAAAGCAATGACAGTAGACATTCAAATTGATACAAATAATGAAGCTGTAAATGATTTAATTTCTACATCAGGAATGTCAGGAATGTTAAACACAATTTGGTTAATTATTTGCGCCATGAGTTTTGGAGGAATCATGGAAAAAACAGGCTTTTTAAATGTAATTACCAATTCACTTATGAAATTGGTTCATTCTAGAAAATCATTGTTCTTAACTACTTCTGGAACATGTTTATTTTTCAACATTACAGCATCTGATCAATATTTAGCTATCGTAGTTCCGGGCAGAATGTTTGCTAGTTCATTTAAAAAATATGACTTAGACCCCAAAAATCTTAGTAGAACATTGGAGGATACTGCAACTGTAACATCACCATTAATTCCATGGAATACTTGTGGAGCAACACATGCTGGAGTTTTAGGAATGTCTACTCTAATTTATTTGCCATACTGTTTTTTCAATCTAATAAGTCCTATTATGACATTAATATTTGCCTATGCTAATATTAAAATAGCTAAACTAAGAAACTAGAAAATTTGATATTAATTTATGAAAATGATGAACGCCTTTTTCCATAGTTGGGGAAAATTTTCCATTTTTATAAAATCTTGATTTAACCCCTTTTTGTACGTTTTCTACAATTTCTTCATCTTCCATCTCTACTTTATGTAGTATAGATCCTGCGCCAGAATCTCTTTTGGATTCGTCCCAAACATAGCTTTTAAATTCAACTTTAGTAAGATTAGTTTTAATAGGTTTAACAATATTAATAGATAATCCCCAAGGATAGAAGTTTAACATCATATTTGGAAATAGCCAAAAATAATAGGCGGCAATATTTTGTCCATGATCTTTGGAGGTTTTGGGTAAGTTAAAACTTAAACTTCTTTTATCAGCATATCCAAGTTGAAGAACTGAATAAGGCTGAATTTCTGTAGAATACTTATCATAATCAAGAGCTTGATTTAAACCGCCATGAACAAAGGGTATATGAAAACCTTCTAAATAATTATCACAGTATAAAGCCCAATTAGCTTTAACAAAATAATCTTTTGAAGATTTTGGATCAAACCTAAAATTTTCTATTGGCATCCATCCTACACGATCATTGATTGGTTTAATTAAATGATTAAAATTTATAGATGGATTGATAGATGAAAAAATAAATTGTTTCCATTTTTTAGTGGGCAATTCAATTAAATCATCTTGTTTGGATGGAAAATTTTTAACTCCTTTAAACTCAGGCATTGAAATCAGTTTTCCACAATTATCAAATCTTCTTCCATGATATTTACATGTAATTTCTTTTACTTTACAAGGCTTATTTATCAATATATTTGCTCTGTGTGTACATACATTTGAGAAACATTTTATACTAGAATCTTTTTCTTTTGAAAGAAATAAAGGTTCGGATATTAATGGATCTAGGAATTCAACTGGCTTTTTAGAATAGGGTTTTTTAAGTTCCGAATCATCGGAAAGTAATTGCCAAGTTTTTTCAAATACATAACTACTACATTTTTTTAAGTATTCTGTAGAATTATAAAAACTTCCATTCAGTGTTCTGGCATTCTTAATGTTTGAAGATATTATCTTCATATTATTGTTTTTTTAAATGTTTATTAATATAATGAAATTGTTAAAAAAAAACTCTGTTTATATTTATAATTTTAAAATTATAAAATGATATTTGATATAAAACTTTAATATAAAAATGTTCCCATGAAAAAATATCTTTTATTGATAAATCTTCTTTTGATCAATTATTTCTTATCTGCACAATACCTTTCAAAGGATTTTAATGATTTAAATTTAAATTCAGGCGGTTGGACAACTCAAATTATAATAGATACAACTAACTGGTTTGTAGACTCTTTTGGCGGAGATGATTTTGTTAAAGCTACGAATTACAGTAACGGTCAAAATTTTCCATCCAACACATGGTTAATATCACCTGCAGTAGATCTTTCATCCGCAACACAACCCATGTTGTCTTTTGAAACTATAATGAAATGGCCTGGACCAGCTTTAATACTTCACATATCAACTGATTACGATGGCACTAGTAATCCGACAAACCAAGGAACTTGGACTGATATTACCTCTCTGGCCCTATGGGATGTTGATAATACTACTTGGGGAAATTGGACTCCATCTGGTGATGTAGATTTGAGTTCATATATTTCGAGTAACACCTATATTGCTTACGAATATTTAGGAACTGCAAATTCTGGCAGTACTTGGGAGATTGATAATATTTTAATCACCGAAGGTTCAGCCCCACCACCTCCATCTGGTGTTGATACTGTTTCTATATATGATATTCAATATACCACTAATACAAGTGGTTCTTCTAACTACAATGGTTCACAAGTTTATACTGGGGGTATTGTCTCTGCGGTAAGAGACGATAGTTCATTTTACTTAACGAGTGGAATAGGACCTTGGACAGGAATTTATGTGTACTCTAATGACTATTTTTTAGCGGAAGGAGATTCGGTTATTTTCGAAGCTGAAGTAGTAGAATATTATGAATTAACTGAGCTAAAAGATTTAGTCAACTTACAAGTTATAAGTTCTGGTAATATAATTGTACCCAATTTCTGTAATACAGCTGCTGCTGGCTCAGAAGAATTTGAAGGTTGTTTTGTAGAAGTTTCCAATGCTATTTGTAATAATGATAATCCAGGATTTGGAGAATGGATTGTAAATGATGGATCCGGTGATTTAATTATAGATGATTTATTTTATGCTTTCACTCCAGTCTTAAATCAAAGTTATAACATTGCGGGAGTAGTTACTTTTAGTTATGGTAATTTTAAACTGCTTCCAAGAAATGGTTCAGATGTTTCTGGATTTATTTCAGTAAGTGAAATTTCTAGAAACAATATTGATATTTATCCAAACCCTTTAAATGACGGAATTTTAAATATTGAAACCAATGATATTAGCCCTGTAAATATTTATGATTTTTCTGGAAAATTACTTTATTCCAAAATGTTGAATAAGGGAATTAATAAAATCAATGTTGATTTTCTAAATAAAGGATTATATTTTATTAAAATAAATTCTTCAATATTCAATTTTTCTAAAATTTAGAATTGAATAAATTTTTTACTGTAATATTTATTTTTTTTTTAAAACTCTCTATATTTTCACAACTTTTCACTGTAAAGGGAAAGATTTTAGATAGTAATGATGACGAACCTCTAATTGGTGCTACCGTTAAAATTAACTACAATAATTTAGGAACCATAACTGATATAGATGGCGACTTTCAGTTTGAAAACATTCAAAATGGCGATTATTTTTTAACAGTAAGTTACATTGGATATCAGAATAAAATTATTGAAATTAAAGTCAATAGCAATTTAGTTATTATTCCTAATATAAAGCTCATTTCAAACAATATTAGTTTATCAGAACTAGAAGTAATTGCAGATATTGCAAAGGAGAGAGTTACACCTGTAGCTGCAACAACAATTTCAGCAAAATATATAGAAGAAAATTTGGGTAATCAAGAATTTCCAGAAATTTTAAGGAATACTCCTTCAGTTTATGTGACTAAAGAGGGTGGTGGTTTTGGAGATTCAAGAATTAATGTCAGAGGGTTTGAACAAAATAATATAGCAGTAATGGTGAATGGAGTCCCAGTTAACGATATGGAATCTGGTTGGGTATATTGGTCTAATTGGGCTGGATTAGCAGATGTGACCAATAAAATGCAGGTACAAAGAGGTCTAGGAGCCTCCAAACTTGCGATTCCGGCTGTTGGTGGAACTATCAATATATTAACTAATGCAGCAGAATTTAAAAAAGGTGGAATCGTGAGTTCGTCTGTTGGGAATGATGGATATACTAAACATACAGCATCACTGTCTTCTGGATTAATGGACAATGGATTTGCTGCCACTGTGCAGTTAACTTATACACAAGGTAACGGATATATTCAAGGAACAGATTTTAAAGCATATTCTTATTTTCTTTCTGCTAACTATAATATAAATCAAAAACAAAGAATTTCTGCAACTATTGTAGGTGCCCCACAAGTACATAACAGAAGAAGTATTAGTAACTTTTATGATTCTGTTAATTTATCTACTTTTAGATGCCCTGTAAACGATTCAATTGATCAATTATCAAAAGGTATAAAATTTAATCCTGGTTGGGGAATGTTAGATGGAAAACCTTTTTCATGGAGAAAGAACTTTTACCATAAACCTAAGGCATTTGTAAATCATTATTGGAATTTTTCTAAGTACACCAATCTTAAAACAGCAGCCTATCTATCTGTAGGTAACGGAGGTGGAACTGCTGCTAGAGGTAGAGGGCTACAAAATCAAAATGTGGAAGGTTTTAGTGGATACGATTCATTTCAAGGATTTGGAATGGGCATTCATGATTCTAGTGGTCAAGTAATGTTTGATAGTATTGTTGCTTACAATAATGGAGAATATGTAGCTGCATTTGGGGGATTTAACGAACAAGCAGATACTGTAAGAGATTATCCTGGTGGAAATTCTTTACAAGGAGATGGTTGGATTAGAACTGCAAGTATGAATAGACATATTTGGTATGGAATTATTTCTACGTTTGAACATAATTTTAGTGAACAATTAAGTTTGGTTTTAGGTGTCGATGCTCGATATTATATTGGTCAGCATTACAGAAAAGTAGAAAACCTTTTAGGAAATAATACTTATCTGTCATCTAAAGATTTAAATAATCCTGAAAATTTTATTGATTTTCAATCTGGTTCTTCTTTTGGGTCTTTTTCAGAAAATTCACATTTAGACAATAATACTTTACAATATCATAACGACGGAATAGTCAAATGGTTAGGTGGATTTTCTCAGATTGAGTATTCTAATGAAAAATTTTCAATTTTTTCATCTTTATCATTATCTAATCAAGGATTTAAAAGAGTAGATCATTTTAATTATTTAGATGATGATACCCTACAGACCACCAATTGGCAATTATTTAGTGGTGGTACTTTTAAAACTGGTTTAAATTACAATTTAACAAGAAATATGAGGTTATTTGTAAATGCGGGCTATTTCTCCAAACAACCTATTTTTAATTCTATTTTTTTAAGGTATAGAAATATTATAAATGAAAGTGCAAAAAATCAGACAGTTAGAGCTTATGAATTAGGATATAGTTATTTCAAAGGTATATTTGATTTAGACGTAAATGCCTATTACACTGAATGGGCAAATAGGCAATTTACTCGAAATATGTTTTTAGACAATCAAGATGTTTTGTATGTTTTTGATAATATTTCACAAACTCATATGGGAATTGAAATAGAATATAAATTAAAATTTTCAAGAAAATTACAATTTGAAGGAATGGTTTCTATTGGTGATTGGATTTATACTTCTAATTTTAATGCTACTGGTACCATACTTGACCTTTATGGAAATCCTACAGACGATGTACAAGATTCTATTTTAGTTTTATATGGAAAAGGCTTAAAGGTGGGAGATGCTGCACAAAATACTTATAGTTTTACTTTGAAATATAAACCAATTAAAAATCTCTCTATAAATACAACATATTATATTGCAGATGAATTATATGCTCCATATAATATTTTTGAAGATCAATTTTACCAGGAAGGTGGTCAGGTAACCAAATTACCTGTTTATGGAATTGCAAGATTAGGAGTTTATTACAGAAAAAAAGTAAATAACAATTTTATATCCCTTAGATTTAATATTAATAATCTTTTTAATACATTATATTTAGCAGAATTGAATACAAATACCTTAGATAGTAATGGTAAGTTATTTACATATGATCAAGCTCAATTCTATACAAGAAATAAAGGGTACTTTGGTTTTGGTAGAACTTGGAATTTTGGTGTTAAATATTCATTTTAGTAATTCCATTTTGTAAATAGATCCAATTTGAAAAGATTTATACTGTTTTTTCTTCTCTTAAATTCTGCTTTATATATTAAAGGTCAAAATGCCAGTTTTGTTATAAATGGAGATGCTTCTAATAATAACATAACTAATGAAAACGGCAATATAGATTGTAATTGTTTTCAGTTAACTCCCAGTTCAACAAATAGAGTAGGATCGGTATGGAATAATAATAAAATAGATTTAAATAACGATATTACCCTAGAATTTAAATTATACCTTGGTAATAATAATGCAGGAGCAGATGGAGTAGCTTTTGCATTTCAACCTAATAATAGTAACATTGGTACTTCAGGGCAAGGAATGGGTATGGGTGGTGTTTCCCCTTCTTTGGTGGTATTTATAGATACTTATGATAACGGTATTAATGACCCACCTTACGATCATGTTTCTATCCATAAAAATGGCGACTTTTTACATGGAAACTCTAATGAGTTAGCATCATTTACATCAGTAGGAGGTGGTTTGGATCTAGAAGATGGGAATTGGAGAAATATTAAAGTTAATTGGAACGCATCCGCCAATACTTTCTCATTTTACTATATAAATATGTTGAATCCGATTTTAACCTATACTGGTGATATTATCAATAATATTTTTTTAGGAGACCCTTTGGTTTATTGGGGAATGACTGGAGCTACAGGTTCTCTTTATAACGAGCAGAAGTTTTGTACTTTAACAGACTTAGAATCTCCTGTTTTTTCTAATTGCCCTAGTAATACATCACTAATAATAAGTCCAGAAACTTCTTGTAATTCAATTCTAAATTATATTGTTCCAACAGCCTCTGATAATTGTGGTACAGCGACTGTTTCTCAAATAGCCGGATTAGGGTCTGGAAGTAGTTTTCCAATAGGGACTACCACTAATACTTTTGTAGCTATCGATCTTGCAGGAAACACAGATACTTGTTCATTTGATGTTTCTGTTTTTGGAAATGACTTTGATGGAGACGGAGTATTTGATAAATGTGATTTAGATGCTGACAACGATGGAATTTTTGATTCAAATGAAGGATTGTCATGTGACACATTAGATTTTAGTTCATTTGGTAGCTCATTAACTACTGCTAATTATTTTGATCAAATTTCTGGTCAAATAATTAATGTAAATATGTCAAAGTCTGGAAGTGTTTGGGGATATAGCAATGGAGATTTAAGTCTTTTAGATAATACTACAGCTATTCTTAACTTTTCTTCTCCGGTAACTATTAATTTAAAACATAAAATTGGGTCATTATGGAATTTTTCTTCAGATGATACTCTTTCTATAATTTCTACAGGTAATTTTACAATTTATGATCCAAATAATGATTTGAATATACTATTAAATAGTGGTGGATTATTAAAATTTTACGGATCTGGTAGTATATCAGCATCAGAACCATGGATTATAACCACCACAACTACCTCTTTACAATTAACTGGAACCACTATTCAATCAAATAATAATATTCCATTTAATCTTGCACTAAATTGTTCTGGTTATTTAGATACAGACTCTGACGGAAGTCCAGATCATAATGACTTAGATTCAGATAATGACGGATGCTTTGATGTTTTAGAATCTGGAAATATGGATACAGATAATGACGGAATTCTTGGAAACACACCCGTTTTAGTAAATAGTAACGGAGCGGTAACTAATCAAAATGGGTACATTGGAAATAGTATTAATGTGATTGATAATACGATTGATGTAGCTTGTAATCGTCCACCTACAGCAATTTGTCAAAATATTACTATTTATGCAGATAATTCCTGTTCTGCGTCAATTACTAATACCATTTTGGATAACGGATCTTCCGATCCAGATGGAGATGTTTTAGTTTTTAGTTTAGATAATAACAATTCCTACATTATTGGTAATAATAATGTCACAATGACTGTTACAGATCCAGATGGAGAAAGTGACAATTGCACAGCCATAGTTACAGTCTTAGATACTATTTCACCAATAATACAATGTCCTTCGGATACTACTAATTATTACAGTTCTAGTTGTGATTATATTTTACCAGATTATACTTCCTTTATTTTATCAAAATCAGATAATTGTGATTTAAACCCTTCCGTTTCTCAATATCCAGCAATTGGTTCTATTGTAAACTCAGATACAATCATAACTTTTACAATCACTGATGCTTCAGGAAATTTTTCAAATTGTGATTTCAATCTTACATTATTAGATACAATTAAACCAATATTATCATGTCCATTGAATACAAATAGATATTTTAACTCTAACTGTGAATTTTTTGTTACAGACTTTAGCTCTTTATTAACTGTTACAGATAATTGTGATGTAAATCCAACAATTACCCAAAATCCTCCAATAGGAACCGTTCTTTTGGATGACAGTGTAGTTTCTATTACTGTTACTGATAATTCTGGTAATTCTACCAACTGTAGTTTTACATTATCTCTTTTGGATACAATTAGTCCAACTATATCTTGCCCATCTTCAATAACAGAATATTATGATTCTAATTGTGAGTTTGTTTTAAATGATTATACATCCTTTACAACATTTTTTGATAATTGTGACCCTAACATAACTTTAAATCAATTTCCGTCTGTTGGGTCAACTGTAAATTCCGATACTATTATCACTATAACAGCTACAGATTCCTTAGGAAATAGTACCAATTGTAATATTTTATTTTCTTTAATTGATACCATTAATCCGTCAGTTTCTTGTTTTTCAGATACTAATGAATATTATACATCAAGTTGTTTATTTATTTTAGAAGATTATACCAATAGATTTACTTTCTCAGATAATTGTAGCAACTCCTATCTTAGTGTTATACAATCTCCAGCCTTTGGATTGTTTGTATCAGATACAACTTCAATATTAATTACAGCTACCGACTTTTCAGGAAATGCTTCTTCATGTAGTTTTAATTTAAACTTAGTCGATTCTATAAAACCTACTATAACTTGTTTAAATGATTTAACAGATTATTATAGTTCGAATTGTGAATTTATTTTAGGCGATTATACTTATAATTCAAATGGATTAGATAATTGCGATCCAAACCCCATTATAACCCAAATTCCACCAGATGGTGATACTATTTATAGTGATACTGTTATTTCCTTATTAATAACAGACGAGGCTGGTAATTCTTCTTCTTGTTATTTCAATTTTTCATTAATAGATAGCATTGTTCCTCAATTTAACTGTTTAAATGACCAAATTGGATATTTAGACAACAACTGTTCTTTCTTGGTTCCTAATTATTTAGATTCTATGATTTTTT
>MDSV01036211.1_pt1 | contig 38581 bp, 35 predicted proteins | sample 810851 | NCBI WGS metagenome assembly MDSV01 (sample SAMN05326640, study PRJNA326480) | marine metagenome | isolation source: seawater | place: Atlantic Ocean: North East | collected 2012 | reverse complement strand
CTCCTGCCCCGACTCCTGCACCGACTCCTGCACCGACTCCTGCACCGACTCCTGCCCCGACTCCTGCACCAACGGTAATTGAGGAATACAATGTTTCTACAACGGAACTTGTTGCGGTATCAACTTATACAAATACTACATCTTTAGCCAAAACTGGTACTACCACAGCTACCAGGGAAGTTGCTGGTACTGAGGAGGTAACAGGCGTTGTAACTTCAACATCAACAGCTTCATCAACAAGTACTATTGGTGGTGTTGTTACTGATTACAGATATGCACTTAGAGCGGAAGCTGGACCTGATAGTTCATGGGCTGCATCCAATCCACTCGGTGATAACGGAGAGTACTACACACTTGCTTCTGACTATAATAGTACAGGTAATGATGCTGACGGTAATGCTGTAGTATATATAGCAACAGATGACGCAATTGCATCTAATATTGAAGTAACACAAGAAGCAGTTGCTGCTAGTGAAGAGGTTTATGTTGTTGATATTATAGAAGCTATCCCAGTGACTCTTCCTGATACAATCTATGTAGAAGAAACAACTGTATCAGTAGCTACAAGAACTAAATTAGCTGACTAATACAAAAAATTAACTCCAAAAAAACCCCAATTTAAATTGGGGTTTTTTTTGCCTAAAAATTCTGTTAAATCATTTAAAGTAAAACTCTATTACTACTTTTGGTAAATTAGGATGAATAAATTGCTCAGTCTTAATGACTCTTCCTTTTGGATCAACCCAATAGCGATTAACTCCATCAAAAGATAATTTACCAGAAGTAAATTTTTCTTCATAAAGCATTGAATTAAAATATTGACTATCTATATCCTTTTCAAACAGAGTAAAATCTTGAGATATAATCGCAAAGGGATTGGATAATTCTAATAAAGTATTTCGTTTATATAATTTACTGGGTTCAAAGTTAATGAAAGAGCTTAGTTTAATATGCTGAGTTCCATCCAAAGTACTGACATCATATTGAAGTCCTGAGGTTTTAGTAATCCTTCCATTATTTGTATAGATGCGAACTCCATCTTGGGAGATCCAAAGATATTTCCCTTTGTTAGCTGAAGCCAAAACAGCTATGGCCACAATAGATCTTCCAATTCTAATCTTTGCGAATGAATACTTCTGCGCATTATAAAACTCATCATCGATAACTATATCTTTCCCAGAAATAGAGTCTTTAATTGTTGCTGGAAGTTGTCCATAATCTATAACAGAACATGAAGAAAGAACTAATAGCGCAAATATAAATTTAGTCATACAAATCATCCCAATCTCTTTCAATGACATAAGCCTGGGCTGGTTCAGTGATTCCCCACAAATGGTGGGAGTGTGTAATATATGCCGCCCCATCTCTTGTAAGTGGCTTCAGACCCCAACCCGCTAAACTTCTTGAGTAGTTAGTGAAAAATGCTTGCATGGGTAAATTGAAATAAAAACCTTTGTCGAAACTACCCTCACCAAACTCTTGTTTACTAATATCAGTAAGCGAAAAAAATGCGCCTATTCTTAAACCACTCTTAAATCTTCTTGAAAAATCAATATTTACCCCAGAATCGCCTGCTAAAAATCTACCGCCCTTAACTGCAAATGTAACTTTGCTTCGTGGCTCTCTATAATATAGATTAATATGTCCTGTATCAGTTGTATAATCCAAGAATGAAAAGTCCATGTTGTAATCTCTTTGGCGAACCGACCAGACTTCTGCTCCAATAGCAAAATTTCTGTGCATTGGGCGATACAAAATCTCTCCACCAATCCCGCCAAACATATCTTCTAACAACCCTCCTGATATCTTTGCATACAAATTATTCCATGGATTCAAGAAATAATTGGCTTGAATTCTATTAATGCTGTAATCTTTAGTCGCTTTTAAATATTTAACTATATCTGTTCTAACATGAGGCAGAACACTATCAGAAGCTAGCTTTAATTCATCAAAATTATCAAAAATACCTATTGAGGCCTCTGTATTAATACTGATATTACGAGAAAGTTTTATCTCAGCATGACCAGCAAGCCTAGCATTTCCAAAAAAGAATCCATCTGGACCTCCTATTTGCGCAACCAAGTCTGGCTCTATTCTCCAGAATATATAAGGATAAGAAAATGGCGGATTAAATGTATAGTCATCTTCATTATATTTTGAAGAATAGATCTCAATTTCATTTTTAGCCAATGAGTATATTTTATCTTTTTTATACTTATTGAAAGCTTCTCGGTCTATTGAAATACTGTTCATCACTGATCCGGCATTCATTGTTTCCAGTGTAAATGTTTTAATATAATCTGGAGATACTTGATCTAATGCTTGAGCCGCTCTCCCAGACGCCATAACATGACTCATATATTTATTCTGAGCATATGCAAGAGTAAGAACTTCTCCATTCCTGCTGCCTTTAGAAACATGTATATCATTCTTTCTTAGAACATCCATGGCCAATATCATTAAGGTTTCATCATTACCATCTGCAAGCTCTTTTCTTAATATTGGATTATCAACAGATTTGAGCTTTTCAGCACTTTTGATGACTGGATTCTTACCTCCAAAACCTGCAGATAAAGTAAAACCAAAACTCAAAGTATTGCCTTTTGTAAAGGCACCATAAACCTGAATATAGTTATTTACAGGATATGTAAGTCCATAATTAATCCTTGATTGGCTCTGTTTAATAGGCTCAAAAGCTAGTTGAAATGATTTTCTACCAAAAGGGAATCCTTCTTCTGAATAATCAGTTCCATCATACTCAATTTTAAGTTTAAGGCCGCTTAAATTTGGTAGTGGGATTTCAACTCCAGCAAATGCACCCATTGGCCCACTAAAATACCTTCCTGGACTAAATTCTCCCCCTTGAGTATTCTGAATAAGCGTCCTTCTTTCAAAACTTGAATCTAACTTTTTTAATGGATTTGTAAATTTTGAATAAGACAAATCACCCCATCCTAAACCAAAGGTTAGATCAATATTCGTAAGATAATTATACCCATTAAAATATTTTGGAATCTTGATTTGTTTGGATGCAACCAAATATTCAGCTGCAAATGTACCAGTTCCTGCAATATCTCTAATACCTAGAGCAACTTGAGGAAAGTAGTCTCTTTCCCGAATCAAACGAAACTTTACATCAAACCCTTTGTCTTTATAAGTTTGATTACCACTAAAGCTATCAACATTACTATAAAGAGCATTATTCACATCAGTGTACTGGTAAGAAGCTTCAAACCAACTAAATGGATATGCAATAATACTACCTCTGGTATATGGATCATTCTTAGACCAATGGAATGCTATGGTTCCCTCTTCATGAAATCTAGCTGACGGCATTCTTATAAGCCCAAGAGCACCATATTCATTAAAACTGGGAGATGAATAAGGGTATATATAATTATCTATTGATGGCTCAACTGAATTGCTATAAAAGAGTAGCAAAAAAATATAGACATAATATTTATATCTCATCTTCTAAATTAGGATGATTAATCAAAATATTTTATGCTTGGGATTATCTATAAACCTTTTACGTCTAATCGCTAATACTATTTAAAGATGCAAGAGATATTGCTAGGCTACTTAATATTGGTGAAATAGTTGCCGCATATCTTATGCCGTCAATTTTGCCAATATCCCTAGGGGCATATATTATAGATCCAGGATAAATCTCAACATTGCTACTTGCAAATAAAGCTTTTGTATAAACATTAGAGGCACCCGACGGATCTATTACAATGATCTCTTTCTGAGCCGAATCATTAGGGCCGCCAGCATCTTTAATGTATTCCTCAATACTTAAGTTAGGGTTGTAGCTTAGATTGGCAGGCTTTTTAAAGTCACCAAAAAGATAAACAACTTTCTCTAACGGTGGAATAAAAATTCTGTCCTTGTGTTTCAGTATAATGTCTTTTGAGGGATTGTCTCTTAATGCATTCAAACTAAACTCGGTAACTACTCTACCTGTACTAATCCGAGATCTAAGCTCCTCTGCTAATAATTTACCAAAATCAGCCGTGATGTTTATTCCTGGTTGCGATAACCTTGCAATAATAAAGTTGATAGTGTCAGAGTATGTTAATTTTGAGAAATGCTCCTCAGTATCTAATGCAGTTTCTCTAAACAATGCCCCGCCAAATTCATATGCATTTTCCTTGTATCCGCCTGCTCTTATTATTAATTCGCTAAGCGTTTCAGTATCTCCAACATAGTATGTTCCAGGCCTTTCTACCATACCTTCAAGAGTTACTTGTTTTGCAGGCTCATCGAGATTTACATATGAGGGTACCAAAACGACATCTCTTGCTTTAATAGTAAAAGATTTAATATCTTGAACAGGCAAATCTATAATTTGCTGTGAATTAAGATCATTTCGTTTAACAAACACGCTTTTGTAACCATCAAAAGATGCTGAGAAATTACCAGCATATTTAATCAAATCATCAACTGTTTCTCCTGGCAGTGACTCAAAAACTGCTTCATTATTAACGCCGCCAGATACAGGAATGCTATTTCCAATTGGATGGACAAAGAGGACATCGCCAGATTGCATGTCTTGATCAAAATTTATATTTCCAAATATGAAGATTTCATACAAATCTATCATTTGAAGTGTCTTTCCATCTCTTTTATGTTCAATTTTTCTATACGACCCATTGGTAGATATTCCACCAGCAACATTTAGAGCAGTTAATACATTCGACCCTCCACCAAGCGTAAATATTCCAGGACTTACAACTCCTCCTAGTAAAATAACATCAATATCACGAATTTTAGTAAGCGAAAGAAAACTCAGAACGCCAGGAGAAGTTTTTTCTAAATATTGAGAGACGGCAATTTCCGCCTCATCTAGAGTTAATCCAGCAATTCTTAGTTTTCCAATATTTGGGATTGTAATAGTTCCATCTCTTTGTACCATTTGCTCCTCAGAACTAGCGCTAGATACTTTAGTAGTTCCAGTAAGCATAAGCTGAAATTTATCCCCCACACCCACAACATACTTTCCTGAAGCACTTGGAACGTTTACAGGCATAAAAGAAGCCTGAATAGTACTAAAAAAGCTCTCTCCAAACCTTTCAAGACCTCCTCTATCAGGAGTTCCCTCAACTTCATCTAACCTTTTTTCAATTGCCTTGAGCTCATATCTTACTTTTTCAAGAATGTCTTTACTCTTAGTAAAATTTGTATCTGCTCTAAATAGTTTTTCTAATTCTTCTTCTTTTTGTACTGCATTATTTAATCGAAGTTCATCAGCTACTGATGGAGGAAGTCCTGCGAGGAACTCTTCTGTTAATGGCATAGCAGCCTGTGCGGATAATTTATAAGGTAAAAATAAACAAAATAGAAAAATATGGAAATGTAGTAATTTATTAAGGTTGCACATGTTATGTTTCATAAAAATAATACGGAATTATAGCGTAAATTTAATAGCCGAGCTTAATAAACTATTAAGAAAGTTTGTACGAATTATTATTTAATTTATACCAAAAATATCTCTAGTAAATATTTTTTCATTTACATCTTCTAAGTCTTGACTAAATCTATTAGAAATAATTATTTGAGAGCGATATTTAAAACTATCTAGATTATTGCAAACTTCACATCCTAGATAATGTAGTTCATTTAACAACGGTTCATATATAATGATTGTATTATTCTCATCATTCAACTTATTAATTAAATCTAAAATTGCTGACTCTCTGAAATTAGTTGACCCCTCTTTCATAGTTAACCTGTAAACTCCTATAATATTTTCTTTTTTCAACTGAATATGGTTTGCAAGAAAATTTTTTCTAGTTTCATTAGCTTGGATTGTTGCACTAACAAGTTCTTGAGGTATGTCAGAGTAATTTGCAAGTAGTTGCTTAGTATCTTTTGGCAAGCAATAGCCTCCATATCCAAACGATGGATTGTTGTAATGCATTCCAATTCTTGGATCTAAAGAAATTCCTTCAATAATTTTCTTTGAATTCAAATTTTTAGCAAGAGCAAAGCTATCCAATTCATTAAAAAAAGCGACACGCATTGCTAAAAAAGTATTTGAAAAAAGCTTTATAGACTCAGCTTCTGTAGAGGTTGTGAATAAAATATTTTCTGGATCTAGGTCAGATATTGCAATCAGAATTTTTGAAAATCTTATAGAATCATTACAATCTCCACCAATTATTATCCTTGATGGGCAGGTATTATCATAGATAGCCTTGCCCTCTCTAAGAAATTCAGGCGAAAAAATGATTCTATTAGTATTAAATCTTTTATTTAAATCTTCAGTAAATCCAACTGGGACTGTTGATTTTATTACAATTAAACCGCTATCTGAATTTTTTAAAATATGATCAATTACACTTTCTACGGATGATGTATCAAAATAATTTGAGACTTCATTAAAATCTGTAGGAGTAGCAACTATAAAAAAATCTTTGTTTTCATATATAGCTTGAGACAATTCAGTCGCTTCAATACTCAAGTCAAGTTCATTGTTATTTAAGATTTCATTAATTTCACTTTCTTCAACACTTGATTTTCCTTCATTGATTTTTTTTATTTTAACTGGATCAATATCGATAATATTTATAGAATGACCAGATTTGGCTAGTAGAGCCCCAAGTGACATACCTACATAACCTGCACCTATAACAGCTATATTTGCCAATTTAAGAACCAATTCATGTAAGAGTCATTTAGAGCCATATTTACTTTGTACAATACTCATTGAATGATTGTGCATTTGAATCTCTCTCAGACACACTAATCTGCATATCAGTAGGCCACGATATCATTAAATCTGGATCTTGGAAGTGAATTGATTCCTCATCTTCTTGATCATAAACTTGGGTGCATTTGTATTGAAAATCCGCTATGTCGGATAAAACGAGGAACCCATGAGCAAAACCAGGAGGTATCCATAATTGATGAAAATTTTTATCAGAAAGCTCAAATAATTCTGATTTACCAAAGGTTTTTGAGTCTGGTCTTATGTCTACAGCAACATCTAAGACTGAGCCTCTTGAGACCCTGACTAATTTTCCTTGAGGATTTTTCTCTTGAAAATGTAGACCACGCAATACGCCTTTTGATGAGCGTGAATGGTTGTCCTGGACAAAGTCCTCTTCAATTCCAATTTCTTGCTTGAAGTCTTTAGCTTTAAAAGTCTCAAGAAAAAAACCCCGGTCGTCCTTAAATACCTTAGGCTCGATGATAAAACAGTCCTCCAAATTTGTTTTAATTACTTTCATTTTTTTAAATCTAATAGTTTAAGAAGATATTTTCCATACTGCGAATTACCAAACTTATTAGCTTGCTCCTCAACACTAGCACTAGAAATCCAGTTATTTAAGTATGAAATTTCTTCTAAGCAAGCAATTTTAAGACCTTGTCTTTTTTCAACCATCTGAACAAACATCCCTGCCTCTAATAAGGAATCTGGAGTTCCAGTATCTAGCCATGAAAATCCTCTACCAAGAATAATTGCTTCGAGAGAATTTTGATTTAAATAAATAGAGTTTATATCAGTTATCTCAAGCTCTCCTCTTGGAGAGGGTTTTAATTCAGAAGCAATATCAATCACATTATTATCATAAAAATAGAGGCCGGTAATTGCATAATTAGACTTTGGGTTTATTGGCTTTTCCTCCAATCCAAGCACATTGTTATTGGAATCAAGCTCCATAACTCCAAAGCGCTCTGGATCATCAACATAATACCCAAAGATAGTTGCACCAGAGTTCTTTTGCCCAGCTTGAATCAATGAATCTGAAAAATTAGGACCAAAGAAAATATTATCGCCAAGCACCAGCGAAACATTGTCATTTCCAATAAACTCCTTTCCTATTAAAAACGCTTGAGCTAGGCCGTCTGGGGATGGTTGCACTGCGTATGCAATAGAGAGGCCAAGCTGACTTCCATCTCCAAGAAGCTTTTCATAGAAAGGAAGATCAAGAGGGGTTGAAATAATCAAAATATCTCTGATACCTGCTAGCATATGAACAGACAGCGGATAATAAATCATTGGCTTATCATAGATTGGCAAAAGCTGTTTTGACGTACCTGATGTAATCGGGTGCAATCTCGACCCAGAACCACCTGCTAAAATAATTCCTTTATATTTTTTTTGATTCATTGCAAATATTATTTAATTTAATGAATAGAATCTTAATTAATTTCTCCAATCCTATCTAATTTATATTTTCCATTTAGCACCCTTTCCCACCAATTTGAATTAGCTAAGTACCATTTAACTGTTTTCATTAATCCTGTTTCAAATGTTTCATTGGGCATCCACCCTAGCTCAGATGTAATTTTTGAAGAATCAATAGCATATCTTTTATCGTGACCAGGACGGTCAGATACAAATGAAATAAGCTCCTTGAAAGATTTAATATTTTTAGGTTTTTTTGCTACAAGTTTATCTAAAATGATACAGATTTCTTCTACAACTTCTAAGTTTTTCTTTTCGTTATAACCGCCAATATTATATGTTTCGCCTATTTTTCCGTTTTTTACAACTAAATTTAATGCATAAGCATGATCCTCTACATACAACCAATCACGAATTTGATCTCCTTTACCATATACAGGTATTGGCTTACCATGCAGAGCATTAAGGATTGTATGAGGAATAAGCTTTTCAGGAAAATGAAAAGGTCCATAATTATTAGAACAATTTGTTATTATAAAAGGAAGATTATACGTTCTACCCCAAGCTCTAACCAAATGATCAGAACCAGCCTTAGAAGCTGAATATGGCGAACTTGGTGAATAGGCAGTCTCCTCAGTAAATAAATCTTGTGTACCAAATAGATCGCCGTAAACTTCATCTGTCGAGATATGGTGAAACCTAAAAATATTTTGTTCATTTTTTGGAAGCGAATCAAAATAAAATCTTGATGCTTCAAGCAAATTATAAGTTCCAATTAGATTTGTTTGAATAAATGCACTAGGTGAATCAATAGACCTGTCAACGTGACTTTCAGCTGCCAAATGCATAATATAGTTTGGCTTAAAAGAATTAATAGCATCCTTTAATTCATCAAAATTACAAATATTAATTTGGTTAAAAGAGTAATTTGGCTGGCATTCAACGGATGCTAATGAATCTAAATTACCAGCATAAGTAAGACTATCTACATTGACGACAACATTATTTAGATTTTCCGAAATATGTCTTATCAAAGCGCTTCCAATAAAACCTGCCCCGCCTGTGATTAAATACCTCATTAAAAAATTTACGTCCTATTAATGCTTGAGTAATTGATTATATATCTCAAGATGCTTTGAAATAACATTTTTCTCATCAAATCTATTTTCAGCCATTTTCCTACCCTTTTTTCCCATTTCCTTATATAAATTTGGATTGAGAGCTAGTTCTTTTATTGCATCAGCAAGAGCAACAGCGTTTTTTTCTGGAACTAAGATACCGGTCACTCCATTATATATTGCATCTCTACAACCTGGTACGTCAGTTGTGATAACTGCTCTTCCACATGCCGCCGCTTCTATTAAAATTTTAGGAAAGCCTTCTCTGTATGATGGCAAAACTACTATTGATGATTGTTGAAGAATTTTTTCCATATCCTCTTGATGACCCCAATACTCTAAAATTCCCTCTCTTTCCCATGAAGTGACTTGTAGTTTTGTAATGCTTGAGGGATTGTCAGGATCGGGCTCCCCAACTAAAATCATATTTACATTTGTTTTGCTTTCTTTTAAAGACCTTGCAGCATCTACAAACTCCATCACACCTTTATCACATAACAATCTAGATGCCATAATTACATTTGGAATCTCGCGATTATCTTCAGAATATCTAAATTTTGTTAAGGAAACTCCCGAACCTTCAATTAAAGAAAAATTAGCTAAAGGTAGCTGAGAGATTTTTTGAACATCTTCAGTGTCATTTTGATTTTGGCATATAACTTGAATATTTAAGTTACCTAAAGAAATTCTATAAAGTTTTTTTATAAAAAAAAGTTTTATCTTTCCATAAATACCATTGTCTAAGAACGAAGATCCCAAACCTGAGACTGCTGCAATAACTCCATGAATTTTTGTGAATCTAGCTGCAATTCCTCCCAATATTATTGGCTTAATAGTTACAAGATGGACTAATCGAGGATTCACTTCTCTAAAAATTTTAATTATTGCTATTAAAGTTTTTAAATTTCCTATGATTCTTGAGCCGCTTCTTGACATTTGAAGCTCATGCAATATCAAACCTGTATCTTTAATAATTGAGGCTTGATTAGTCACAGTTGTGGCTAAATGTACCTCATATCCTTTTTCTATAGCGGCTCTTGCAATGCCCAATCGATGAGATACAAAAAACCAATCTACGTTCACAAGAAATAAAATTTTCTTATTACTCATTAGTTTCTCTAAGCCAGCTCTGAAACATCAAGATATTCCATAAAAAATGTTCCCAATTACGATTTCCAGATAGGTGTTGTGACCATCTTTCTCTAATTGTCTTAACATTTAAGAAACCTTGATTGGTCATAGTTCTTTCATCTAATAAATCTTCAGCCCAATCTTTTAAACTTGATTTAAGCCAAATGCCAATTGGAATTGCAAAGCCTGACTTTGGCCTATCAATTAACTCCATAGGAACATGTCTATCTAGAATTTGCCTTAGAAGCCATTTAGTTTGATTATTTCTTAACTTATATTTAAGAGGCAATCTCAAAGCAAACTCAACCACTTCGTGATTTAAAAAAGGTACTCTTGTTTCTAGGGACACGCCCATAGCGGCTCTATCAACCTTTGTTAAAATATCATCTGGTAAATAAGTAAGTAAATCTAGCATCATCATCAAGGATAAATCGTCTAAGTCCTTGAGATAGTTTGTGCTGTAATCAAGGAAAGTATTAGATTCAATTCCTTCATGAACTATTGAATTTGGATCAAAATATGCAGATGTCATACCCAGGTAAAGCTCAGAAATATCTTTACTACCAAGCACCCTGCTTCCTTTATGAACTTTTTCTCCAAAATTTGAATATCTTTGATTTTTAATCAAAAAATTATATAAAGCATCAATCTTTGAAGGAGAGATACCTAAGATACTTCTTGAAATAATTTTTTTCAATAAATTTGGAGTAGCCTTAAGTTTAGGCCAATATTGATTAGTAATTTGATAACGATTATATCCACAAAATAATTCGTCTCCCCCATCTCCAGACAATGAAACAGTCACATTTTGTTTGGCAAATTTAGAAATTAAATATGTGGGTATTTGGGATGAATCACTAAATGGCTCATCATACAATTTAGCTAATTTGGGAATAACTTCTAATAAATCGTTAGAGTCTATGTATAGCTCTGAGTGATCTGTATTCAAATGATTAGCAACTGCTTTAGCATGAGCAGCTTCATTATAAGTATCATGATTAAAACCAATCGTAAATGTTTTAACCTTTTGATCTGACTGAGCCTGCATTAGCGAAACAATCAAAGAAGAATCGATACCTCCTGATAAAAATGCACCTATAGGAACATCAGCTATCATCTGCTGATTAACAGATTTCATTAGTATAGTTTCTAAGGAATCTATAGCTTCTTGATCATTTCTAAAATTGAATCTCTCTTCTGTTTTAATTGCTATATCTTCAGCAGCCCAATATTTAATTATAATTGGCTTGGGTTCAGCTAATGATACTTCTAATATATTACCTGGAAGTAGTTTAAAAATGCCCTCGTAAATTGAGCTTGGTGCTGGAATGTAGCTGTATCTTATGAAGGAACTCAAAGCTCCTCTATTTATTTCACCAATAAATTGAGGATGTTTTTTAAAGGATTTTAACTCTGAGCCAAAGAAAAATAATCTTTCTTGATTACTTTCTTGCCAACCGTAGTAAAGGGGTTTTTCTCCTAACCGATCTCTTCCGAGAGTGAGAACTTTTCTTTTTTTGCACCAAACAGCAAAACTAAACATTCCTATGCATTTTTGGATTGTTTCTTTAATTCCCCAGATTTCAAAACCAGATAGAATAGTCTCAGTGTCTGATCCACTAAACCATATTTTTTTTTCAGAATACAAAGCATCAATCTCCTTTCTTAAAGCAAGGTGATTGTATATTTCTCCATTAAAAACAAGTACGTATTGCCCATTGCTAGACTTCATTGGTTGGTTGCCGTTTGATGAAGTGTCTAAAATTGCAAGCCTTCTGAATCCCAATGAAATGCCATCAGAAGAGTCAGACCAAAAACCCTCACTATCAGGACCTCTGTGATAAAGAGAATTTGTCATCTCCCGAATTATCTTTGGACTATTGGATTGATCTATTTGACCTGATGATAGGTAGCCTGTAAAACCACACATCAGAAATTCTTGACTCTATTTATTGTTTGAGAATTTTTGAATACATGAAGATTTGGATCTAAGAAACAAACACCTATAATCATTAAAATCCCCATTCCAGGAATATGATGTCTTACTGCTGATCCCCAATTCACAGTTCCAAGAGCCCACAGCATCTCAATTGCAAAAAAAGTTAAAATTAAAAATACTAAAGGAGTTCTTAAATATTTCTTAACAGTGAAAAAAGCTCTAACTGCATAAAATATAAAGAAGCATCTGAAAATATTTTCTACGAATAATGCCAAATCTAATCCTGTTGCAATTCTCCATGGCATTGGTTCAAGCAGATACTGCAACAGGCTAACTGGCATAAACAGAAACAAGTCAAATAAACCATTAATTTCGGGTTTATAGACATACATTGCTCTTGATTCATTATGACCCATTTGATACGACTCCACTGCAGCCGCAAGACCATCAGAGAAATCAAAGGGTACAATGCTAGTAAACAAATTAGTAGCTCCATAGCTAAGAATTACTAGTGCTGGTAAATAGAAAATAATTAACTCTAATGAAAGAATTTTTTCTTGTCGAATAGAGGTAAAGTAAAAAGTCAGGACAGCCACTAAAAGCGCATATAAGACGAGACCAAAATGAAGCAATCCAAGGAATAGAGCTGAAATGGATAATAAGAACCAATATCTTCTATTCTTTCTGATTAAAATCATTAGAGAAGAATATATAAGGGTATTTACAAACAGCAGTTGATAAACTTCTCTTAGTGTAACGCTAGTAAAAAGGATAGAGGACGGAATAATAGCATAAAAAAATAATGCTCTATTTCTATATTTTTGATGAATGCCTAAGAGTTGAATACTTTTATTCAGAACAATAGCTGAAATTAACCATGCGAAGCAAGATAATAAGCTTCCAATAAAAATAGAGTTTAAAGTTAGATAATAAACTGAGCCAAGAAATATTGAATATACCCATCCAATATTATACTTTGCTTCAAAAACACCAGTATTTGATACATAAAGCGCAACATCATGAAACATAAGTGCGTCTCCATCGGCGCCGAAACTTGGACCAAAAAATCCATTCCAAACAGCAACTAAAAACCTTAAGAAAAATCCAATAAGAATAAATTTCATGTGTTTTGAGTGTTACAAGAAGGATTCATTTTTCTCATTGCAAAAAAATTCTATAGATCAAGATAATCTTTATAGTAATTTTCAATATACTCTCTAAGGCAAACCTTCCAATCCCTCATAATATTTAATTTTCTTAAGTTAAGTTTTGTATCTAACAATCTTTCAGAGGGAGGACGATCAGCATAATATTCTTTTTTAAAATAATCTGACGGTACTGGAGTAATTGAAACAATTTTTTCCAAACCAAGGATAGAAATTAGCTCTTGAGCAACTTCCAGCCTTCCAGTAATTCCTCCGCAAACCATATTATATAATCCCCATAATTCTCTCTCTAATAATAATTTTACATTGCTTGCAAAATCATGTGTGTAAGTAGGAGTCCCCAGCTTATCATTAACCACAAATAGTTCTTTTTGCCCATTTCGAATCTGATGCATTAATTTTTGTATAAATTTTTTGTCTTTTTTAGGTCCAGCGCCCATCATCCATCCAGCTCTACAGATCAAATGATTATTTGAGTTATTTTGAACATATAACTCTCCAGCATATTTACTTCTTGCATAATGCCCAAGAGGATTTGGTAAATCCCAATCATCATAAGTATCTTGTTTTCCATCAAATATTCCAGCTGTTGAAATATATAAAATAGGGATATTCAACTTGTTTGAAATATAAACTGCATTTTCAACTGATAGAGTATTTGTAACGTATGTTTCATCTTTATTTTCTTCACAGAATTCAAGATCAGTAAATGCGCCCAAATGAAATAAATAATCTGGATTAAATTCATCGACATCTTTGATGTAAGCATCGCGGTCAGTGAAATCAAGATATTCCAACCAAGTTTCATTAACATCTATGTCAGTGCATTTTAAGTTATAGTCACATGAAAAAATTTCATAAAATGCTTCTCCTAACATCCCGCCGGCTCCAGCAATATAAATTTTTTTCTTGTTAGTCATCATGGTCTCCAATTAAATTTTTTAAAATTTTTAAATACTTTAAACTAATTACATCAGTTGAATAATTTTCAAGGACTGTTCTTCTAGCATTTTCTCCTAGCTTCTTTCTCAGCTCATTATCATTCATTAGCATTTCTAAGGCATCAATCCAGTCCTCTTCACTCTTCACTAAAATTCCATTTTCCATATTCTGAATAATTCTAGGGGTAGTACCAACATCTGTAGCAACAGTTGGTAATCCAAATGCCATATATTGTAATGCTTTTAAGCCACTTTTTCCGAGGACCCAATCATCTTGTGGCAAAGGATACAGGCCAATATCAATCCCTTGAAGGTCTGAGACCTCATTTTTTTTTGTCCATTGAATTATTTCAGTATCAACTCCAGGTAGACTATATTCAAAATTACCTATAATTCTAAGTTTAAAATTTTTCTTAGCGGAGAGCTTTATCAAAATAGGTTCAAGTAATTCTAAGTACTCTTTTGAACTGAAAGTTCCTGTCCATCCGAGAACGATTGGTTTGGAGTTAGTAAAATTATTGGCTGGAATAAATCTATTTACATTTATGGATGATGAAATATAGGTAGCTACACCAAAATTATTTATTTTTTTTGCATATTCACATAAAAAGGGTGAGCTAGTTATAACATGATCTGAAGATTGAATAAGATAATTGACTTTGCTAGTACCTCTGAGGAAACGCATAATTGGGTTTAATGAATTGGTTTGCCCCGTCATCACATTATCTTCGATGTCATAAATTAAGTTCTTACTTAATAATCTAATAATCCTTTCATAAAGCGAAGAGCCAAAAGGCGTCCCCCACATAAATACATAAACAATATCAGCTTTATAAATAAAGAATATGTCTAAAAATCTTTTTATGTAACCTCTTAAAACTCCAAGAAATTTCTTAAGATAGTTTCCTTTTGTATAGACTACTGCCCACAAAGATAAGTCCATAAAGTTTGAGATTGAAACTTGATAGCCTTCATTTTCCCACTGTTCTATGTATTGCTCATATTTGAGCCGCTGTCCAGCAGCTTCATCTTTTGGGAAAGGACAAATCACATAAATCTTTTTTTTCACAATTTAGAAAATTAAGATTTTGTTCCAACAACACACCATCTAGGTTCAGCATCATTAAATCTTATATTTTTAAAACCAGCCTCTAACATAAGAGATTTAATCTCAGATTGAGTAAACCTCTGTTCCAAAGGAGTTCCAAAACGATCTCTTGAATCAGTTCGCATAGTATAAAAAGAACAATTACTATAAAAACTCAACGGGATGCCTGAAGTATTTATTCCTAGTTTATTAAATATTAAAGACATTCTTGCAAAAGGAAAATAAATAGTTAGCGCAATAATATCAGTCACTAGGTGCTTAAGTCCTGAAGGCAACCTGCAAATAATTTTTCTCAAAAAATTTGAGCATCTCCAAATAAGCCTGTATAAAAATGATTTATTTTCCATCGCATAGTAAAGATACATAAGAAATGGAGCTCCAGGTTTGAGCATTTCTGCACATTGCTTTATCGCTGAACCTGTATCAGGAACATGGTGAAGAACTCCTAACGAATATCCAAAATCTTGACTGTTAGGAGGTAATGGAGCTTCATCAACTGATTTCTTGTGAAAGCTTATATTTGAAAAAGAAGAAAGGGAGTCTTCAGCAACAGATATTGCATCAGAGGGATCGATGCAATGAAGATGAGTTATTTTATTTGCCATTATCTTTGCCCATCTACCAGAACCACAGCCCAAATCATACCCTTCGGATCTTTCAGGCAAAGAATCCCATGGGAAAATTGAAAAATACTTTTTAAATATTTCTTCGGCCTCTTCAGAAGGAAGGCTAGATTGATTAAATCGACCCCATTCATCACCGAAACTATCAACTGTTGCCTTGTCTAAATTTTTTTTCATTAGCTAATAAGATAAACTTTTATAAATTTTTGAGTAGCTGCCAACACCATCTTCCAACGAAAATTTTAATAATGCAGTTTCTCTACACTTGATAATTATATCCTCTTGTTCAGTCAATTCGATCAATCCTTTAACACCATTAATAATAGAATTATCACTAAAATCTTTAATTATTACTCCAACTCTATTTGATTGAATAATCTCGCTTACATCGCCAACCCCATTATTGGTTAGACATGGAACACCTGATGCCAAGAATTCACCTAATTTTGTTGGAGCAGAGGCTTGTTTGGAGAAAAGAGGGTTAAGAAAAAAAACAGTTGCATCCATTTTTTTAATTAAATCGGGTACTTCATCATAATTCGCTGAAATAATCTCAACTGAAGACATAGATATATGATGTTTTTTTAAAGACTCCAAAATAAAGTCATGCTCATTTTTATTAATGATTAAAATTTTTGCATGTGGGAGAATTTCTAAAAGAGCTCGAAATGCATAAATAGTCTCTTGAAATAAATACCATGTCCCCACTGTGCCAAGATATCCTAATGTAAAATCAGATTGATTAACATTATGTCTTTGAGAAAATTTTTCTAAATCAACACATGTAGAAATAACAGTTAGATTTAAAGAAGATGGTTCAACATATGGAAAATTTCTAATCTCCCTAACAGCTGCATAAGTGAGTGAAATAATATGATCTGCATTTAATATGAATAACTTCTCAAGTCTTTTTGTGAGTTTGAAAATAAAGCTATCTTTTGACCAAATATTACCATCGACTCGCTCATCAGCCCAGAACCCACGCATATCAAATATAAATTTGACTCCAAATAAATATTTTAGAAAACAAGCTAATAATGCTGGTGGATAACTTCTAGCATGAATAATAGTAATCTTATGTTTCCAAACTAAATACGAGCAATGAAAGAGTCCTGCAAAAATATCATACGCTGTCGCTAGAACAGTCGGGGTCTTATGATATTTTCTGATAGTCCACTTGATTGAGGTGCTAGAAATTCTCTTTTGCATATCATCGAATAGTCTAGAATTCCTTAGATCGCAAGGTTTTTCATAACTTAGAAGAAAAATATCAAAATTTTCAGCAAGTTTTTCTTGATATGCTAATACTTGAGATTGGCCTAAGGGCTCTAGAAGTCCATCATATGTTACATATAAAATTTTCATAATATTAGTAAATAAATTTACTCAAAATTTATTTTTTGGTTATACCAATGTATTTTCCTTTATATTCAGTAACTGCATAAACAAGATTCTTTGATTCAACGAAGTCTTTAAAAGCAAAATTATCCTGAATGTCATCTGATATGAAAATTCCGTCTTCTTTGAGCGAATCCCAAAGCAAAGGATATGCATACGAGCGACCATAATAGGATTTATCTGAATCATAGTGACATAGATCGATTGGTTGATCGATCATCCTAATTCCACTAATAATTCCTTTACGATCTGGTTGTCTAATAAGATGCCACTTCTCCTTTAAAAAGCTAGGAATTACGATTCCAACAAAATCTTCATTATTCATTTTTGGATATGGCATATCTATACTTACTAACAAGGGAGAACAATTATTATTAAAAGCTGCAAGAATACAAAGGCTAGACCACCCATATGCAACACCAGTTTCAATAACGATATTTGCTTTTGAAAGATGAGTTGCAGCATAAATTAATTCCATATCGCCAGCACCACCCATTTTAACTTGTGACTTTTGAGCTAATAAATTCGCTTCATCAATCAGTTGCTTATCAATCTGAGGAATATCAACCCCCTCTTCGATTAAGCCAACCGTATGGAGTGCTTTTTCTACAGAAACTGTATTATGTTTTGCCCATTTAGTAGCTTTATATACATGATCTGGTGAATCATAATTAACCCTAAATTTTCTCAGGAAGAGTTCAAGCCCATGCCAATAAAAAGTTGGTCTTATTGCAAACCAATATAATGTTTTTAATTTGGCAATCATTATTTTTATTAAAATATAAGCGAACTATGATAACTCAAAATACTCTAAATACTTAAGAGATATATTCTTAACTGAGAAGTCATTCGCCCTATTCATTAGAGTATTTTTGTTATGATTTTGAGAAAGACTTTCTTTAATTCCATTTAAAAGTAATTGTTTATTATTTGGTGGAACCAAAATACCCCACAAACCCCCCTCAAGAATCTCGCTAGGTCCCGTAGGAGTATCCGTGCTTACTACCGGCAACCCACAATCTAAAGCCTCTATCAAAACAGTTGGCAATCCCTCCCAATTGGATGAGAGAACAAAAACATCAGCACTTAGAAACCATGGCGATGGGTCTTCTGTAAATCCTGGTAAAAAAACCCTATCTTGAATGCCTAAGTCTTCTATTTGCTTCTCTAGGTCTAATCGTAATTCCCCATCTCCAAGAATTATTAAAGTTGCCTCAATATCAGAATTGAGAGCATTAAATGTATCTATTAAAAGCTTAAAGTTCTTTTGCTCCTTAAAAGAACCAACTGACAAAATACATTTACCTGGATGTCTCCCCCATAGTTTATCCTTAATTTTATTTGAAGATTTTCTTTTAGAACCTATTCCTTGAGCAGCAGGATTATATATAACCTTGATTTTTTTATCTGGCAATCCAGTTAATTCTACCAAATCAGTTTTTACACCCTCTGCTACTGCCATATTGCCAGAAGCAAACGGATATGTTCCCCTAGTTATAATCTTTAACGTAAGCCTTGAAACATTGAGAGATTTAATTGTTGAGATGCTGAGTTGATTATGATCAATAGTATATAAACGTCCCATTTTGCCAGCTAAAACCCATGCAATAATACTCAAAGCAGTTAAAGGCCATAGACCAGACCATATGACGTCTGGTCGCGTTGATTTAAATAATCTGTAAAGTGGAATAATAGAATTTCTAAGCTTTAAAGTATTTAAATCATGGATGAGAATTCCATGGTCAATTAATTCTAAAAATTTTCCAGATTTTTCTAGCAAACCAAATTCAACTTTATAACCTTTAGAATGCCATTCATTGGCGAGAGATACAGCTAGTCTTTCAGCGCCACCTGATTTTAAGTTTGGAAGTATGATTAAAATTTTTTTTTTCAAAACTAATACCCTGTTAACTTGAAATAAAATTTCAAAGATTTATCTTACTCACTCTCAAAATATTCAATTGAAATGTCCATCTTAGAAAATAAATAATAGTCTGGGGAATCAAATTGTTCATTTATTTTTTAATAGTAGACTAGCAGTCAATTATATAAAACTTGCTTTGCCATGCAAGAATCCCTCTATTTCTCTACCAATGAGAAAGTTTTCAAAGCGAATAATATTCGCGCATAAATATAAATAGGAAATAATATAACTTTATGAAAATAGCTTTTAAGCTCAAAAAAACAAAGTTTTATATTAGTTTTTGAATAACATGAGTAAATTGAGAAGTTATACATAAAAGAGACTAAGGTGTATGGCTTGGCGCTTAGTTGGGATGAATAGTTGTTCAGTAAATCTAAATAATTTAGCCTGAAGCCGAGAGAATATTGAAAAGGATCCAAATTACTTAAGTTAGATGTATTTTTTTGAGGAAGATTATAAACTCTTAACGATTCGTTAAAAAATAAGGTCTCGTATTTTGATGAAATCTTATAAATTAAATTACTTTCTGGGACATATCTATCTACAAGTTGAAAATTATTTTCTTTCATTACCTTATTTTTATAGCAAAAAAATTTTTCTCCCCGCACTTTATGTCCAAATATCATATTAAAAAAATTATTTATTTTTGGTGACTTAGGAAATTTAGTGCCAACAATATTGCCATTTTCATCCTCGCACAAAGCTATCATTCCAGCAAGTTTTTCTTGTTGATTAGTAGAAAGTGAATCCCAATTTTCTATAAATCTATCAAGTGCATTTGATTTAATTTGGTCATCATGATCAAGGAAAATAATAAAATCTCCAGTAGCTTCTTCAATCCCCAAATGATAGCCATATGTGGCCATTTTATTTTCTTTTAAATTGTAAATAGTTATTTGGAAATTAACTTCATCTAAAAATTCTTTTAAAATTTCAATAGTTTTATCGGTAGATGCATCATTAATAACTATCCATTCAAAATCTTGATTATTTAAATTTTTTAAACTGCTGAAAACATTTCGTATGGATTTACTACTGTTATAACAAGGAGTAATAATTGAAAAAAGTTTTCGATTATGATGCCCTCCTAAATTTTTAATTATCTCCATTTTCGAGAATCTTTAATTAGAGCCATAAAAAATTTTACTTGAGCTTACAGATTGCTATTTGGCAAAAAGAACCATGAATATTATCTTCAAGTAATTTACATTCTGGTACAGGCTTTGAGGGATTTTTCTTTAAAATTAATTTTGCAGCAAAATTCCTTATAAATTTTGGAATTATGCGATGAAGGCCTGTTTGGAAAATATCTATGAGTGAAAGACCCATAACTTTGGAAGACATTCTTTCTGATGTAATGTTAGAAATTCCATAAAATTTGTTAACTATAAAACCATTACTTTCTAGTTTATTTTTAAATTCAACAAACGAATATTCCCTAATATGAAACTCTGTTGTATTTTCCTTAAATCGCGTTTCATTGAGAGGGGTGCTTATTATCAATGTTGCAGATGAGGTCATAGCATTTCTTAATTTTTTAAGAAATTCATCCCCTTCAGTTTCGTTCATATGTTCTAAAGTTTCAATTGAAGAAATAAATTCAAATTTTTCATTTTGAAGGTTATTTAAGTAATGAAAAGATACATTTGATGACTTAAAATTGTTATTTGCGTGATCTAACGCTTCTTCCGAAATATCAAAACCCTTTACAGATTGTGCAGTTTTTCCCAACAAAAATGCGCCATATCCAACACCACATGATATATCTGCACACTTTTTTCCTTGAATGAATCGATTGATTAATTCATATCTAATCCTATGTTCAGGATAATCCTCAAGATAAGAATTTAAATTTTCTTGCGTTGGCCAGATTCTTTCTAATGACAATGTAAGTTTCCTTTTATAGTTATAGTTTTGTAATTTATTTAATTACCATTATTAATTTACCTTACACCACAATTTTTGAAAGCCATGAATATAAAATGAATGGATAACAGATAGATTGTTATCCTCTATTATTCGAATCATATCATAGCGATCAAACTCAGATACATGATCTGAGTCTGTATAAATTAAAGACAAGTTATGGTCTTTTCTGTAATGGTTTAGATAGTTTTTATCAAAATCCGGTAACTCAATGTATACATAATTAAAGAATGGGCTAAACTTTTGAATGAAGTCACTGGGGTTATCTATATGCTCCAAGACATTTTCAAGAATTAGAACATCAAAATTTTCTTTAGTATTTAGTAAATACTCATGCGCCTCTACACAATGAAAAGAAAGATTTTCACGTTTGTAGTTTTCTTTAGCAAAATTAATGTGCACAGGATTATAGTCAATACCAATAACTTTTTTAGCTTTTTCGGCAGCCCAGAAAGACATTTCTCCCGTAGCACAACCAAGATCGAGGACTTTATGTTCTGGCTGGATCCATTTCAATAGATGTTTTTTTGTAAAAACTCTAACTGGATGCATTTCAGGAGCATAATTTTTGAAGGAATATTCATGAGCGATGCGATCAAAAAACCATTCCAAATTTAAAAAAAGAAAGAATTTTTTTTTGTTAGTAAGGGGTAAAAATTTTGCCAACTTGTACATAATTCTTAAAAACCAGCTTACAGGTTTTTTTCGCTCTAGCTTAATAGTCATTTTTAAAGTCTGATTTATAATCCTCAATCACATTATCATAGTAACAATCTTCAATACTATGATACTGAATTCCAGAATTAAAGTATCTTAGCTTCCTGTAGATTTCCAATAAAAAAGTAGCGAAAGAATTTCTTTTTATTAAGTATTTCAAATGAGCAACATAAGTTTGAAATTTTAGAGGCGCAATTTTTGCTTTGAATGCTTTTTGAATAGAGTTTTCTTCTTTTGATAATGAGAAATTTAAAAGAGCAACTTCATCAGCCATATTAACTCCCAAACTTTTACGCCAAAGAATTTCATCATAAGCAAAGTAATAATATCCAACTAATCTTTCTTTTTTTGAGAGGAATGTATCTGGATCTACGTTATTATCTTCCAGCACCTTGTATGTATCTTTAAGCATCAAATCTATAATAAACGGGCAGTTTTGAATTGGAACATCGGTGAATTTATTAGTATATTTAATCCATTCTGCATGATCATTCAAAAACGTTCTTGATTCTTGAGTTTTTTTTGCCAAACTATGGCCTGTTCCATAACCATCTTTCATAGATACATTCCGCAAAATTGCTAGGTTACTTCTTAAATTGAATACCTGACTTGTCTCAAGGAGCACTTGAGCTGCCATGGTATAGTCAGGATTTTGCGCTTGACATAAATTAACATGCTTTTGTCTAATGGAATCAACTAACTCCATAGATATACACGAAGTGCAGTGCATGGGTGCATATTCATAGTTTCTGTAATCTCCTTGAAGCATAAATTTAAGGATATATGATGAATCCAATAACATAGACTGTTTTTTATGCAGGTTTGATTTTGAATAGTTTCCAGGATAAACAAAATTATCAAGTGCCCAAGTTATACATTTATGTTTTTCATTTTCAATTAAGTCATAAAGATATTTAAGAGCTCCTTGCTTTAAAAAACCTTTATCAGAAATGCACATGAGATAACTGCCTGAAGCTTTGTTTATTCCTGCATTATAATTTTCAGACATTGCTAAATTGCCAGTTCTAATATTTCGAATACGCTTGTCATCGAATGAATTGATCACTCCTTGCGTTAACTCGTTGTTGCTGTTATCACAAATTAGTAATTCAAAGTGTTCAAAAGTTTGATTAAGTATGCTGAATATCAAGGATTCAATTAAATCAGGTCTATCCCTAGTAGGTATTACAATACTAAAAAAAATTTCTTTATCTTGCATCAGTGGATACTCCTAATAAAAATTAATTGAAATATTTTTTTAAAATTTTTATGACGAAATCAACTTGATCTATTTCTAATTGAGGACCAATCGGCAGGCTAAGCAATTGTGATGAAAGTTTTTCAGCAATCTCAAGGTTAGATGAAGAAAAATCAGAGGCATACGCCATTTGCTTATGAGGAGGAATTGGGTAGTGTATTAAGGTTTCTATTAAATTTTTATCAAGATATTTTTTTAAAGCATCTCGCTTATTCACTAAAACAGGAAAAAGATGCCAAGCTCCATCCTGCAAGTTAAATCCATCTGGCAAGGTTATGTCTATGTCACTTAATTCACTGAGATACTTATTGGCGATTTTGCGTCTTCTATCATTCCACTCATCAAGTTTTTTAAGCTTTATATCAAGTATTAATGCTTGCATGGGATCGAGACGACTATTGCGTCCGATCACATCATTAATATATTTTTCTTGAGAACCATAGTTTCCAATTTTTCTGATTTTTTTTGCTAGCTCAAGATTATTAGTCGTAACTGCGCCGCCATCTCCAAATGCACCTAAATTCTTTCCAGGATAAAAACTCCAAGCAACCAAATCTCCATGAGACCCAATTCTTTTGCTTTTATAAAAAGCTCCATGCGCCTGCGCTGCATCTTCTACCACAAATAAATTATTAGTTTCAGCAATTTCTAGAATCAAATCTAGATCAGCAGGCTCACCATATAAATGAACAGGAATTATAGCTTTAGTATTTTTGCTAATCGCAGATTCAATTTTAGCAGGATCAATAGAAAATGAGCTGTGCTTTGGCTCAACAGGAATTGGTGTCGCGCCACAATTTGAGACAGCTAACCAAGTAGCAATAAATGTATTGGACGGAACTATTACCTCATCTCCGACGCCTATGCCCAAAGACTTAAGAGATATTTCAAGCGCATCCAAGCCATTTGCTACACCAATACAATGGCTTGCTCCAAGGAAGCTAGAAAAATTTTCTTCAAAATTTTTTAAATATGCTCCACCAATATACGAGCCTGCTTTAAGAAAGCCATCAAGCCTTGTGTCTACTTCTGGTTTTATTTCAAGATACTGCGCTTGAAGGTCTAAAAATGGAACCTTCATTCTTTTCTGATAATTTCTAGAAAATTGGAATACTCATGAATATAGTCTTCTTCTTCATATATACGTGATGCTAAGACTGCACATAATCCATTATCTCCAATAGGGGTAACTTCTCTCCAGATCATTGGGCATACATATAGACCTTTTGCAGGATTATCTAGGGTAAAAACTTTCTTTTTAAACCCATCATCAAGCAGTATCTTAAATGTTCCAGAAAAGGAAACTAAAACTTGCTCCAATTTTTTATGAGAATGCACACCTCTGACCAATTGATCTTGAGTGTTATATAGATAGTAAAGTCTTTTCACATCAAAAGGAATATTTTTACCAGTCTCAAGAACAGACAAGCACCCCCTTTTGTCTCTAAATGAGTCTATTTCAAAGGTATAACATTTATCTAACACAGCAGACTCTTATAAAGAAGTTTTTCATTTTTTAACCTAGCTGATTATAGTGTAATTAGTTTAAAAAAATTATTTTTATTTAATAATCTCACTCTTTACCCCAACAACATAAGGTGAATCAGCGAGATTATCTTCCCTTGCTCCAAATAGTAATAAATCCCTTCTACCATATTCATCTGCAATATTTTCAGCTAATTCTCTTATGGAAATGCCAATACCGGAGCAAACATTAAAAGGGCCTACATTTTTTGATATGGCCGCATCAGCTATTAATGAACCAGCTAATTTAACATCCATAAAATCTCTTATTTGAGTGCCGCTTGTTAATTCAACACTCTTACCTTCAGATAATTTTGCTCTTAAGACAGCAACAAGTTTTCTTCTATCCTCACCATCACCATATAGATAAAATACCCTTGTCCATAGAAAATCTATTTTTTTATTTTGAAATATTTTTTTTAAAATTTGAAATGTCGAGTTTTTGGTTATTGAATATAGAAATAATGGGTCTAACTTACTGTCTGTCTTCAAGGGCAAGCCTGATGTAAGATCATACTCAAAACATGTACCAACACCTACAAATTTATCAACCTTCTGCTCGGCTGCCACTTTAGCAAAATTAACGGTGCCTGAAAGGCACTCAATATTTATATTAGACTCAAGATACTTACCTGGCTCAGCATACCAGGCAGCATGCACAATTATATTTACATCCTTACAAATATTTGCATACCATTTAGCACTTTCAGTGAAAAAATTTCTAGTTTTGATAACTTTTGTAACATTTTGATAGTCTGAAAAAAAACTTTCATTTTTTCGAGAAATAACGTGGATATTTACATCCCTAGAATTAAGATCATCAAGGATTTTTTTTCCTAAAAAGCCAGTAGCCCCAGTAAGTAAGATTGTTTTCATTCTAGGGAAACTTGATTTTTATCCAATGTAATATTTTCGTAAGAATTTATATTCTCTTCACATAATGATAGAGCTGATTTTCCTTCATAAAAAGACTTATACCAACTAGCCGTAATTCTTACAGATTCTTTTAAATTCCATTTAGGTTTAAAGTTTAGATTTAAAGAAGCTTTTGAAATATCCAAACTCAAAAAATTAGCTTCGTGAAAACCTGAATAATCTTTGATGAAATTTATTTTAGGCATATTAAGAATTTCTTGCATTATCTCAACAACGCTTCTTACAGAAGAATTTGCATTTTTATTTGGACCAAAATTATATGCACCACATAACTCATCATTATGAAAAGTATCCTCTATCAACATAAGATAACCCGATAACGGCTCAAGAACGTGTTGCCAAGGTCTTACAGCAGATGGGTTCCGTATGTCTAAATCTTTATTTTTTTGCCAAGCTTGAATTGAATCAGGTATTAATCTATCTTTCGACCAGTCTCCTCCACCAATTACATTGCCAGCTCTAGCACTTGAAATAGATACTTTGCTTTGAAGAAAAGAGAGATTATAGCTACCGATTATAATTTCGGCTGCGGCTTTGCTTGCACTATATGGGTCATACCCGCCCAATGAGTCATCCTCTACATAAGCTCTGCCATCCTCCTCATTTTTATAGACCTTATCTGTTGTAATCATTATTGCCGATCTTACTGAATCAGAAAGTCTAATAGACTCCAGAATATTTGCTGTACCTATAGCATTCACTAAAAAGGTGTCTCTAGGCTCTAAGTAACTTTGTCTTACAAGAGGTTGCGCTGCCATATGAACAATTATTTCAGGTTCTAATGATTTAATTTTAGAGTTAATCTTTTTAAAATCTTTTAAGTCAATAAATGTGCTGTCACAAATTGAATTAATATTCGCTGCAGTGAATAAGTTTGGATTGGATTCAGGCTCTAGGCTAATTCCCGAAACTAAAGCACCCATTCTGTGTAACCATATTGAAAGCCAACTACCTTTAAATCCAGTATGGCCAGTAATTAAAACCTTTTTGCCCCTCCAGAAACTTGGATTTGGAAGTCTAAAATTCATTTCCAGGTTTTCCATGGCGCTTCATTTCTTTGCCATAAATCCTCTAAATGATTTTTATCTCTTAATGTATCCATTGGCAGCCAAAAGCCATCGTGCTTAAATGCCATGAGTTCTCCTGCATTTGCTAATTCAGATAGTGGCTCTTCTTCCCATGAGGTATTATCACCTTCAATTAAATTTATGACTTCAGGCGAAAGAACAAAAAATCCTCCGTTAATAACTGCGCCGTCTCCTTTTGGTTTTTCTCTAAAGCCTTTTACCTGATCTCCATTCAAATCCAATGAGCCATAACGACCTGGAGGAGTGATTGCTGAAACGGTAGCTAGCTTACCGTGAGAATCATGAAATTTAATACTTTGTGATATATCAATGTCGCTAACTCCATCACCATAGGTAAAACAAAAAGCTGAGTCATCTTTTAAATATTCATATACTCTTTTCAGTCTTCCGCCTGTCAATGTATTCTCACCAGTATCAATTAAGGTAATATTCCACGGTTCAGCGTCTTTTTTATGAACTTCCATAGTATTTTCGGAAATATTAAAGGTGATATCAGACATATGTAAAAAATAATTTGCGAAATATTCTTTAATCACATAGCCTTTATACCCGCAACAAATAATAAAGTCGTTTATTCCATGAAAGGAGTACATCTTCATAATATGCCAAATGACTGGCTTTCCTCCAATTTCAATCATTGGTTTAGGCTTAAGATGAGTTTCCTCTGAAATTCTTGTGCCAAGACCACCTGCTAAGATTACTGATTTCATAAATTTTTACTCATGATATAAGTTTAAAAAATATTGTGTATTTTAACTTTATTTCTGAGATATATCTCAATGTTTAATCAGCTTTTATAAAACCCATTCACTTAAGATTAAAATTAAAAAATTTGAAAGAATTGATAATTAGTTACAGGAGTCTAATTTGTATGTGGAAATCAAGTCTCCATTTTGTTTGAAATCATAATATCGCCCACCTGTTGACGTAAAAACAACATACTGACAACCCTTGAATGAATATGATATTGGGGGGGCAGAACCAGCAAATGGAAGTGAATCTTCCCATATTTTTTTTCCATCAGCATTAAATGCGTATATATAGCCATCTGGGTTTCCATTTGCAAAAGTTAATCCAGAAGCTGTATTCATAATCCCACCGAATACCCTATCTCCATCAGCAATGACATTGTTATTATCGTCTCTTCTTTTTCCAAAAGGAATATCCCAGACAACCTTGCCTGTAACTAAATCTATTTTTGAAAGGCCGCCCCAAGGTGGTTTTGTTGCAGGATTTCTGTCTTTATCCAATAAAACCTGCCAAAAACCTCTTGATGAAAGAAGGTTATTTCTCTGTAAAAATTTATCGTATTTATCAAAATATTCAAAAATTTCAGAATGTTTTTCCTTAGTTATTTGATAAGGAATATTTACACTCTCATGAAGTGATTTAACTTTATTAAAGTTCATTACAAAATCTTCTTTTTTGCCAAGCGTTGAGCCAACTAGAGGCGGATAAAGTAAATCTCCCTCACCCTCATATTCATAAAATCCTCTTCTTGATAAACCATGACATGAAGCACAATATGACTTGTATGATTTATCCTTTGGGGTAAAGGGAATATATGAATATATTTTTTCAGATAACTCCAGAGTTTCTATTTCTGCATGATCCCACGGAACCCACGCAGCTTTAATTTTTTCAGAGTTGCTTTTTTTAAAATATCTTTGATATCTCTTAACAAATCTATCAATTAAGATACTTATCTTATCAGTGTGGTAAGCCCTGATAATCCAGGGATCTCTATTGTATGGAACAACTAATGATGGATTTTCTGATGTAAAGTCAATTGCACCTCCAAACCATTCAGCTCCCCCATGTATTCCATATAATACTGTGTCATAGTTTATTGAGGGAGGAATAAAAAAACCTGATTTTGCATATCTAATTTTATTTTCAACATATTCTTTATTTTCAGCATCTAAATGTGAAAAATCATTCACTAAATCTACCTCAGTTTTCCAAAACGGTTGTGGTTTAAAAAACTTTTTTTGATATTTTGCTAATTTCTCTCCAGGTATGTCAGATTCAGGAACAGACACCAATTTAAATGATTTGTCATGTACAGGTTTTCCTGTTGCTAGATCAAGTAGCAAAATATCTCCTGTTTTTGATAAAGCAATAACTGATCTTATAATTTCATTTTTTATTTCCAGATCTACAATAATTGGATTACCAAGCAAATCTAGATCCCAAACATCATGATCAATATGCTGAAAGGACCATAAAATCTCTCCCGTATAAGCATCTATAGCGATCAGTGATGTTTGCATATTAGGATCCTGTCTGCCTATTCCTTTTACACCGCCGGAACTTCCAGTTATAGCAAATAAGGTTTTTGACTTTGGATCAAATGAGAAGCCAGACCATACTCTTCCAGGAAAGCCTCCCCTAACAAAAGAGGTATGCCAAATTTTCTCTTTTGTTGTTAGATCAAAAGCTATGACACCTTGATCAACTGAGGCAACATAGAGATTATTTTGAAAAATAATTGGGGCCAATGATGAGTTAACATCTTTAAAAATATTAAGTAATTTGCCTGAATTTACATCTAGCTCTAAGACGCCAAAATTTGTCGCTCTGTAAAGTTTTGATGAGGTTTCGTTAAATAAAATTCCTCGATTAACAGTAAAATAAGCCCAAGGGTTGTTCATATCATTAATTGAACCTATATCATATTGCCAAATTAAGTCTCCGTTTCTGGGATCTAGCGCTGAAATATTTTCTATTGCATTGATAATCAATTTATCACCCGTAAAAATAGGAGCTGACTGAATACCCAAAGCCTCAATTACATGACCAGTATTGAAAGAAAATGCTTTTTCTAAATCGTTAATGTTGGCTTCATTAATCTGAGTTTCGGGTGAATAGAGATGAGCTTCGTAATTACCAGAGCTTCTGAACCAATTTTCTGCCTCGAGATTTATAGGGCTCAGAAAAAGAGTAATTAAAAATATATTAAAATTTTTCAAAAAAGAAGATAAATAAATACTAGATTCTAGCATACAAAAATTTATGTGACTTCTAAAATAATGTTATGTCTAGTATTAACCAAGGGTTTGACTCATGGCATAATTACAGTCGTTAGTTGTCAAAAACTCTACTCAAAACAAAAATCGAGAGGAAAGCTATGAAAGAAATTGATCAAATATCTTACGCTAAAACAGTGTATGGACAAGAAGAAATTGATGCTGTTGTTAAGTGCTTATCTGAATCAACCCAAATGGGAAACTACTCTAGACAGTTTGAATCAAAGATTGCTGAATTATTTGAAAAAAAGCATTGTTTATATGTTAACTCAGGCTCGTCAGCACTTTTTATAGGAGTTGAAGCTTTTAATTTTCCACATGGCTCTGAAGTAATTACTCCAGCTTTAACATTTTCTACTTCAGTTGGTTGCCTAATAAAAAATGGTTTAATTCCAGTGTTTGTTGATGTTGAGCCATACTCATACAATATTGATGTAACAAAAATTGAGCAACAAATTACCAATAAGACAGTTGCAATTCTAGCGCCTAATCTTATGGGTAATCTTTGCGATTGGCCTGCAATTAAAGAAATAGCTAAAAAAAATAATCTAGTTGTTATTGAAGACTCTGCTGATACATTGGGAGCAACAATTGATGGAAAAAAATCTGGATATTTCTCAGATATGTCGATTACAAGTTTTTATGGATCACATATTATCAATTGCGCAGGCAATGGAGGCGCTCTAGCAATTAATGATGATCAAGTCTTAGAACGCTCTAAACTTCTTCGATCATGGGGAAGAAGCTCTTCTCTTTTTGATGAAAAAAGTGAAAGTATTGAAAATAGATTTAATGTAGATTTAGATGGAATAGAGTATGACGCAAAATTTGTGTTTGAAACTGTTGGATACAATCTTGAAGGAAATGAGTTAGGAGCTGCATTTGGTTTAGCGCAATTAAAAAAACTTGATCAAAATATAAAAACTAGACAAGAAAATTTTAAACGTCAATGTAATTTTTTTGCAGAGTTTCCTGATTATTTTATCAACCCTCAAGAAACTAATGGGTCAAATACAGCATGGTTAGCTTTTCCAATCCTTCTGAAAGAATCTGCTCCTTTTTCTAGGAGAGAATTTCAGATTTTTTTAGAGGAAAGAAATATTCAAACTAGAGTTGTTTTCACTGGCAATATTTTAAGACAGCCAATGTGTAAAGATATTAAAAAGATCATTTCCAATGAGGGATATCCAAATGCTGACAATGTAATGAAGAATGGTGTGTTGCTCCCACTGCACCATGGTTTGACCGAGGAGATGTTCTTTAGATTTCAGGAAACTGTTGAGCAATTTATAAAAATAAATGTTTGAAAAAAAAGATTCAAGGATTATAGATTGCGTTGAATTAATTCCCAATATATTTAAAGATGATCGCGGAAGTTTTATCAAAACTTTTCATACAGCTTCTTATAAAAAACTGGGCCTAGATTACCAGTTCTGTGAAGAATATTATTCAAGATCATTTAAAAATGTGATTAGGGGTCTTCACTTTCAAAATCCTCCTATGGATCACTCAAAATTGGTTTATTGTATTGAGGGTTCAGTATTTGATGTCATAGTGGACCTGCGAGTTGGCTCGCCTACCTTTGGAATGTTTGATACTTTTACCCTAAGCGCCGAAACAGCAAATATTTTATATATCCCAAGGGGTTTAGCACATGGATTTTGCTCAAATACTCAAGTCTCAACAATGATATATAAAACTTCAACAGTGCATGATGTAGAGTCTGATACTGGAATATTATGGAATTCTTTAGATATACCATGGCCAACAAACAATCCCATAATTTCAGAGAGAGATAAACAATTCATATCCTTTAAAGATTTTAAGAGTCCCTTTGTATATCAAGATCTATAACAATTTTTTAATATAGATCATTTTTTTTGGGATATATTTTTTTGAAAATTCCAGGAACTAAAACACATATCATCAATAGATTGCTTGGCCTTCCATCCAAGAAAGTTATTTGCTTTTTTTGGATCTGCAAAACTTGAAGCAATGTCTCCATCTCTTCTTGGATAAATTTTATAAGGTATATCTAATCTATTTGCTAATTCAAATGAATGAACCACTTCCAAGACACTATAACCTTTTCCGGTACCAATATTAAAATTGTTGAGGAGGCCATTTTGATGATCGTTATTTAAATAAATATTATTTAACGCATCTAAATGGGCATTTGCGAGATCTTCAACATGTATGTAGTCTCTGATACCAGTTCCATCCGGAGTATCATAATCATTTCCAAATATTTTCAGGTGTGTGCGCTGTCCAGATGCTACTTGATTGATATATGGCATTAAATTATTTGGAATTCCATTTGGATTATCCCCTATTAAACCGCTTTCATGAGACCCTACTGGATTAAAATATCTCAAGCTAATAATATTCCAATTCTTATCAGTGATAATAAGATCGGATAAAATTTCTTCGATATAAAATTTAGTTCTCCCGTATGGATTATTTGGTTTACAGGGATGCTCTTCAGAAATAGGTAAAAAATTGGGAATACCATACACAGTAGCACTAGAGCTAAAAACTAAATTGAAAACTTTGCAACTTTTCATTGCCTCTAATAATGAAATTGCCCCGAAAACATTATTTTTATAGTACATTAATGGCTTTGCAACAGACTCTCCTACCGCCTTTAGACCGGCTAGGTGTATTACTGCATCGATTTTATGATCATGTAATACAGTAGCCACCAATTCTGTATTGAGCACATCTCCTTTTATAAATTTTGGTTCCTTGGCAGATAAGAATTTAAGACTGTTTAGAACATCAATATTACTATTTGAAAGATTATCTAGAATTGTAACTTGATATTTGTGATGCAAAAGGGTTAAAGCAATATGACTTCCAATATACCCCATGCCGCCTGTTAGTAAAACATTCATATTTGCTTTCCAAGAGAACCCTTATATATTTCTAGTATATATTTATTTTTTAAGGTCGATGCCATTATTCAAGAAATTGCAGCACTCGCTTTTTTTCAACAAAAAATACCTTGCTGATTTTTGACTTTAATTTAAGGGCCTTAGCAAAAAAGCTTTCAAGAGTTTTATGGGCAAGTTCACTGAAAGTTATATCTTTATATAATTGAAAGTATGCGTAACAAAAAATTCTCATATAAAGTCATTATATACTCCTTGCCTTAGTATTTTGCCACCATCAAGCTCAATAATATTCGAACAATCCCTAAGGGTAGAGAGGCGATGGGCAACTATGATAATTGTAAGATCTTTACTTAAATTAGTTATGGAATCCATTACGGATGATTCTGTCTTAGAATCAAGCGCGCTGGTAGCTTCATCAAAGATTATTACAGATGCCTTTTTATACAAAGCTCGAGCTATTGCAATACGTTGACGCTGGCCTCCAGATATTCTAACTCCGCGTTCTCCAACAACAGTATCATACTGCTTATTCCAAGACATAATTGCTTCATGAATCTGGGCTTGTTTTGCAACATGCATAACATGTTCAAAATCTATCTTTTCTATGGGAGTACCAAGCGCAATATTTTCTGTGATTGATGCGTCTGTTAAAAAGATAGATTGGGGTACGTGAGCGATTAGTGATTGCCATCCAAACCTATTATTTTCATCTATCACTTTTCCGTCTACAAGAAAACTTCCATCGACGGGTTTCAAAAGCCCCATAATGATATCTATTAATGTACTTTTTCCACTGCCGGTAGTTCCTATAATACCAACCATGTCACCCTTGGAAATGTCAATATTAACATTTCTTAAAATCAATGAAGATTGAGAGTCATACTTAAAACTTAAGTTTTCTAGTTGAATATTATTATTAAAGGGAATTAATTTATGATTTCCTTTTATAATTTTTTCTTGAGATGGCTCATCTAAAAGTTCCAGGATATCAACTAAAGATTTAAATCCTGCACGCAGAGAGGATAAACTTGCATAAATTAATTGCAATATTGGCAATAACCTTTGAGCCCCAATCGCCATTGCAGCTAAGACAGGCAAGGCTCCAATCAAACCCTCTGGTAAAGAAGACAAATATAATGCTAACAAAGCTATGGAAACTATGCCAAGAGCTTCAATTACAAAGCGCGGGGTTGATCTAATGATTTCAACATTTGCCCAAGCATCCTGAAGAGTCTTAAATGATGATGCATAGGAATGTATATATACCTCTTGAGTATTGCCTATCAAAATATCTCGTATACTCCCAAAACCTTCTTGAAGCTTCTTAACCACTTCATCTTGTTCAAAGCTAATTCGCTCACTATCCCTATCTAATTTGGATCTTGTTAATAAAATAACTGCTCCATACAATGCCCCAAATAATGTGAAAACAGATATAGCTACAAGCGGTTGGACCGCAAGCAGCATTGCAACAATACCAATCAATAATAAGGATGAGCTTAAAACGTTTAACAAAGGGAGAATAGCAAAACTAGTGCTTTGAAATGTTTTATTCACAATCGTTGAAATAAATTCACTGCTATTCCTTGCAACATGAACTGTATAAGGTTGATATAAAGAATTTTTGTAAAGTTGAGTGCTAAGATCTGCGCCCAATGAGTAACAAAACCTAGTTTGAAACCATAGAGTTACCAGGCGAATAGAAGCTGCTAAGATAGAGGTTATACAAAATAATGTAGTCAAAAATATAGTTAGCTCAATCTCAGAGTCAATTAAGAACAGCTCAATTATCGGCTTCATATATGTATTGGCAAAGATTAATTCAGGAGATGTTATAGCGGTAATGAATGGAATAATCATGCCAATACTCATCATTTCACAAACTGCACTAGCTACCATTAATATAATTAGTAAGAAAAAGTTAACTTTTAATCTAAATGGAACAAACTGCCTCAGAGCAGAAAATGAATCGCGAAAAGTTATTCTTCCAGAATCACTCAATTTAAGCTCTCAATATACCAGCTCATAGCCTTTAAAAGGCCTTCTTTTGCAGAGTAGGATGGGCTATATTTTAATAAATTTTTTGCCTTTGTGATGTCAGCTTGAGAATGTTTAACATCGCCTGGTCTAAAATTTCTATATGTTGGGCTAATTTCTTTGAGGTGGGGCAAGTGCTCCGAAAGTCCATCTCGTAAAAATAAAAATAATTCTTCTAGGGACGTCCGTCCTCCATATGCAATATTATAAATCTGGTTTAAAGCTTTCTCTGGGTTTGCATTATTCAAAATATTTTTACTACCAACTGTTGCTGCTAAAAGGTTTGCTTGCACTACATTTTCGATAAAACAAAAATCTCGTGATGTGGTTCCATCACCATTTATAAAAATTTCCTCTCCATGTATCATTGAGGCAATCCACTTTGGAATCACTGCTGCGTACATGCCATCAGGATCTTGCCTTTTTCCAAACACATTAAAGTAACGTAATCCTATAGAATCAAAACCATAGGTATTTTTAAAAACATCAGCGTAAAGTTCATTAACATACTTTGAGACAGCATATGGAGATAAAGGCTTGCCTATTCTGCTCTCTACTTTAGGCAATGCGGTGTGATCGCCATATGTTGAGCTGCTAGCAGCATATGTAAAACTATCAACATTTGCTTCTTTAGACGAAATGATCATGTTCAGAAACCCAGAAATGTTTATCTCATTAGTTGGAATTGGATCTTTGATAGATCTTGGAACAGAGCCTAATGCAGCTTGATGCAAAACATGATTCACACCTTTAGTAATTTCAAAGCAAGTTTCTAAATTGCATATATCTCCCTCAACAAGATCAAAATTCCCCCATTGCTCCTTTGAAACTATTTCTTTTACTTCATGTAAATTATGCTTTTGACCAGTAAGAAAATTGTCTAGCCCAACAACTCTTTGATTTAGTTTTAAGAGCTCTTCAAGGATATTAGAGCCAATAAACCCAGCTACTCCAGTTATCAACCAAACATATTGATTATTTTCTAGATGATCTTTTAACTTTAAATATGGTTCCATGAAGATCGTTATAGCCTAATATCAGACTCATTCTTGGGAAAAAGGTATTTTAGATCATATAAAACATGAATAGGCTTTCCAAACTCTTTAATCTTATCTATGCCTAATTCAATAATTTTTTCGTGCGCCACAGACAAAATAATTGCATCATATTCATTATCTTTAGGGAAATTGATTTGGTTGATTTGATAATTAGTTTTAACTTCATCAACATCTACCCATGGATCAAAACATTCCACTTCAGAAACCTCCTCAGAAAGATAATTTATTATATCAATAACTTTAGTATTTCTTGTATCAGGACAATTTTCTTTAAAGGTTAGCCCCATGACTAAAATCTTGGCATCTTTTACATTAATTTTTTTATATTTCATAGCCTCAATTAATTTAGAGGCAATAAATGATCCCATATCATCATTCAATTTTCTTCCAGCAAGTATTACTTTTGGGCTGTAGCCTTCTTTTTCGGATTTATATGTTAAGTAATATGGATCAACTCCAATACAATGGCCACCAACAAGACCAGGAAGAAATGGTAAGAAGTTCCATTTTGTACTAGCCGCCTTAAGCACCTCTTGTGTATCAATATTTAGGTTGTTAAATATAATAGAAAGCTCATTAATTAAAGCAATATTTATATCTCTTTGAGTGTTCTCAATGACTTTGGCTGCCTCTGCAACTCGAATGGAGCTAGCTTTATGTGTGCCAGCCAAGATTATGGATGAATACAGCTGATCAATTTCTTCTGCTATTTCAGGAGTTGAGCCAGAAGTAACTTTTACAATATCGCTTATGCGATGTTCTTTGTCTCCTGGGTTTATTCTCTCGGGACTATATCCAATAAAAAAATCAAAATTCAGCTTCAAATTTGATTCTTGCTCTAATATGGGCGCACATATTTCTTCCGTCGCCCCTGGGAAAACTGTCGATTCATATATAACTGTTGTGCCTACTTTAAGTATTTGCCCGATGGTTCTACTTGCATTAATTAGAGGATTTAAATCTGGAATCTTATCCTCAGTTACAGGAGTAGGAACAGTAACAATCAAAAAATTACACTCTTTAAGTGAATCAGAGTCACTAGCAAAAATTAATTTCTTATTATTATTAAGTTCTTCAGGATCAACTTCTAATGTTGAATCAACGCCCTTCTCCAATTCACCAATACGCCGAGGATTAATATCAAAACCCACAACATCATATTTTTTAGAGAACGCAACTGCCAATGGAAGTCCAACATAACCAAGGCCTACTACCCCTATTTTTTTATGTAACTTCATAAACAGGCAAGTATAAAATAGAGAACTCTAATCCTTCTTGGCAGTAAAATAATGTCGATACATGCCAAAAAACATACTTAAGATTAATCCTAATAGAGAAGATAAAGCAATAAATTTTAACCTAGATGGAGCTGATTTTCTCTCGGGTAGGTAGGGCTTATCAATTGGTCTTAAAATATAATTTTCTCTTACTTTTGTAAGCATTTGTATTTTCAATTGAGCTTCGATCAGTGTTGTTATAGAAGATTTAGTGCCTATTTCTAAAGTATTTTTTAATGCAGAATTTAAGTATGAAAGAGATTTAGCTGCTTCTTCCATATGCTGTAATCGGACGATGTTATTTGCTTCAGTTAATATATTTTGTGTCATTTGATAAGAAAATTCTGGAGATATATGCTCAAATGCTAGAAATATAAAACCAGTTTTATTATTTTCAGAAACAGTTAAATAATTAAGAAAATATTGTTCATGAATTATTTCCATTCCAGGTATTTCCCCTTTCCATAATTTTTTATTTTCATCATAAATATCTGTATCGAAAAGTAATGTCTTTGTTTTCGTATCATAATTTTTCACAGCCATCAGTGATGGCAGAATGTCTAATCTATCAACTAAATGTTCAAAGAAATTTCTTGAGCGAATAGTTGCTATTATAAAATCTGTTTTGGAATCGTTATCCTGACCAAGAGATACTCCTGCAATTGAAGCGAGACCTCCATAGCGAGTAGCCATAGTCTGAAAACCACTTCCTCCGGCCTCTGTATCATCCACAATACTTAACAATGTGCTTGATTTGTATGTATTTGGAGTAAAAAAAATAAAAATGCTAGAAGCCAAAAAAAATGCAAAAACAGTAATCAGCATCCATTTTTGATTATTTTGAAAAATAGTAAGCAGGTCTCTCATTGAGAAGTCATCCTCATACTGCACTGCTTTATTGTCGTTATTCATATCACTCATATTTAAATATTATATTTTGCACATGGAGGCTGAAGCCGGAATCGAACCGGCGTGAACGGCTTTGCAGGCCGCTGCATAACCACTCTGCCATCCAGCCTATTTTTTAAAAGTACCTATTGTATATGAAAGTCCGGTTTGAATAGTAATTATTAACGCTAAAAATAATAAAAAATTAGAAATAAATAATATTAAAGAGTGATTTAAAGACAGTCCTATCAAGTAAAAAGAGAATGTTAAAAGTTGAATGGAGGTCTTAAGCTTAGCAAGATAAGTTACTTTTGTAGAATTAGATTTCCCTTGTCTTGCATTTAAGTCACGCAACGCAGAAACCCAGAACTCTCTAGCAAGCATCATCCCACCGACCATACCAATAAATACACTTTATAATTCAATACATAATGCAATTATCAAAAACATAGCTAGAATCTTGT
>MDSV01155619.1_pt1 | contig 38592 bp, 29 predicted proteins | sample 810851 | NCBI WGS metagenome assembly MDSV01 (sample SAMN05326640, study PRJNA326480) | marine metagenome | isolation source: seawater | place: Atlantic Ocean: North East | collected 2012 | reverse complement strand
TAAACCACCAGATCCAAATGATACTTTTTTAATTCTTTTAGTTTTAGGATCTCTTACATAAACATAATATGCTTTAGAACCACCTCTTTTAGGTTTACCAATTGGTGGATCTTTTTTCTTTTTCTTAGCTTTTTTCTTTTCATCTAATTGCTCCCCTTCATTCATATCATAATCACGAAGCTGTTTAGAAATTTTATAAATACGGTCTTCAATTTTATTTAATCTACTACCATATTCATCTGCTACAGGTCCTCCTTCTGGTTCAACTGAAGGGTCATTTTCCATATCTTTAAATAATTGATCTCTTTCTTGATTTAAATCAGCTAACATACCTCTTAATGTTAAAGCTTCATCATAATCAATCCCTTCATTAATCATAGGTAAATCTAAAGGTACATATTCTCCCTTATATAATTTCCATTCACCTATATGAGTTTTAATTAACTCAATATCAAATTCATTTAAATCAATTACATTACGAGCATATAACTTACGAGCTTCTTTAATCAAATATAGATGTTTTTCTGAACCATATCTATATATTGTATCATGTAAAGGAATTTTATTATCAATGTGATAACTTAAACCTTCAGATAATAGGGATTTTACTTTACTTTCAGTTAGTAAAGGCCCTGTTATTTTTGTTTCACATGTTCCGCAGCCGCACTTACACATATTATTTTTATTATAAATATTTAACTAAAGTCAATTTCATTATTAAAATCAATTTCAACTTCTTCTTTATCTGGGTTTATAAATTTTACAATTTTTTCAATTCCTTGTGAAAAAATATCTTTAATTTTATTAACTACCGAAGTAACTATATTTTCATTAATTATACTTTCTTCTTCAACCTTTGAGGGATTTACAATAAGAGATACAACACTCCAAAATCTATATTTACCAGTTCCTCCTTTAGGGTTTTCAGGAGATTTTAAATCAGCTTTTGTTGTTTGGGTTGATTTAAATCTAACTGTTAAATTCATTTTATCAGCTATTTTAGCAGCGTAAGCATCGTCATTAACTGAATGTAAAGTAGCATTTGATAAACTTTTGTCAGTTGATAATACAAAATCAGCAGATGCTGGGCTATCATTTCCAAATTTTTTATATCCTGACATTGCTTCTCGAGCAAATGCCGTTTTAAATTTTTCACTTTTATTAAATAGGCTCTGAAGATTTGCTTTCATTTCTTTATGTGCTTCATCTCCATCGGTGATAATTTCGTCAGTATTATCTTTTAAATTTTTTTCTACTCCCCCAGATTTAGTTATGCCGGCCTTAACAAATTTATCAAAAGTACTAATTACTGCTTTTGCTTCAGGTGAATCTAATAAATCAGGGGTATCTTCCATTGCCGCATAAAATGTAGCCATAGATTCTTCTTTACCCCCACTCATTAATTGAGAGCTACCTACTTTTACTGATAATTTTTTATCACCTAAAATAACATCTGTTTTTGGGGTTTTATTAGTTGCTCCTTTACTTGACCAAAATGGAGTTAAAGAAGCATTTATGCCTCTTCCTGTTCCTTGAGCTGAACTTCCTCCTGATAGATTAAGAGATTTAACTACATCTTCAGCTTTTTTAACCATATCTGGTTTGGCTTCTAATTTAGCTAATTCTTTAGGATCAATAGCATCTTCAGAAGCTTCTTTCCCATTTATATTATACCAAGCTTGAACTAAGGCAGCTTCAAATAAAGTAGCATCTCCAGTATTTGCTTCATTTAAATCTATACCTAGCTCATCTAATATGGATTCAAGAAGTAAGACATCCTGTTTATTATTCATATCAGGATACCCTTTATCAAATTTATAGGCGAATTTTATAAAAAATCTATCTAATACATCCATTATACATCTGTTTCTTCTTCTTCTGGTGGTTCAGTACCTGAGGCATCAGCTCCGTCTACATCAGCTCCTCCTGCAACTCCAGCTGCATCAGCTCCATATTGTAATACTCTTGATATAGATGCAGCACATCTTTCTTCCTCATCCAGATTTAACAGATAGTATCTTTTTCCTTCTACTGTTGCTACCCAACTTCTTTTATGAAATTCTAAAAGGAAATTTTGACCATTTAAAAGATTAATTCTAAAAGTAGTAGGTCTAGGTGCAACCCAATCTATAGATTCTAAAAATTTATCAAAATCTGATGTTAATAAATCTATTATAACTAATTTTAATTGAGGAAACTTAGTAAGCTCATCATAAGGTAAAGCTGCATCATCAGCTTTATTTCTATTTTTGTATACTTGTTTTACAAGTACTTTTATTTTTTCTTTGAATTCTGATGCTTTCATTAATCATCTTGTTTTTGAAGATAAGCGGCAACTGCCATTTCTCTCTTTTTTTCTTTTGATTTTCCTTTAAATTGAGGGGCATCAGATTTTTTAAAATCATCAATATGCTTTCCTACTGATGATCTTTTTGTTAATTTTTCTTTAATTTTTTTCTTAAGGGATTCCTTATTTACTTTGTAAACTACTTTATCTCCACCTACTTTAACAGCACCACTTTTGTGGAGTTTATCCATTTGTTCTTGATCTAATTCAATATCCGCTTCATGAACATGTTTTTTGAGGAGATGTTTTAATGGTAATTTAAATTCGGTTTCATCATCAACTTTTATTTCTGCTTCATCAACATCATCAACAACTTCTACATCATCTATTACAGCATCAATTTTAGCTACACTTTCTTCTCCATCTAAATAATGTTTAGCAGATACCATCATGTCTTTAGCTTTAACAACTTTGGACTGCCACCAATGTGGGAAATCTACTTCTCCACCTTCATCATACTTATCAAGCATTTTAAATAACTCAGTAGCATATTTAGCTATTCTATATAAATCTTTTTTAAGCATGTGTGGTTCATCATCTGTATGACCTACATCTAAATCTTCCTCTAAACTATCATATTCTCCTGCTTCTAAATTATCAACAAATTTACCTAAAGTAGTATCATACCTATTGTTTGAATAAGCTACATTAAATACCCCATAAGCATCTAATCTTGATAATTCATCTGGAAAGTATTGTCTAATTACTTCTCTTGCATCATCTGCTTTTTCTTCTAAATCATCAACAATATTTCGAAGTTCCATGATAGCATCCTCTTCATTTTCATTAATATCTTTCTTGATTGTGACAGGGTGCATTTTACCACTACCTTTAGGGAATTCAAATTCTTTTTTTCCTGCATCGCGAGCAGCGTCTGCAGCTAATACAAATGGTGATTGCTCTTTTACCGGGGCAGAAAGAGCATCTTCAATCATACTTCTTAAATTTTCTAAATTCATTTTCTCTACTTTATTTTTAGCCTGTTTAGTTGCTGTACCGTACATAACTTTTTCAGCGTCTTTACCGTATTTTTTTACTAGATTTCTTTTGTTTTTCAATAGACCCTTGACCGCTCTAAAACGAGCATCTAGTTCATTTTCCGATAATTTACGCTCATTAATCATTTTATCTTTCTACTACGTGTGTTCTAGTAAAGAAAGTAAGTGAATTACCAATCTGATCAGCTAACTTTTCATCTCCAATAGCAATAGCATTATCATATGCTATTTTTAAAGCGTCCTGAATAGTTTTTTCATCATCAGATAATCCTTCTGGAGCCGCGGCAGCAGGAGCAGCATCTATAGGTGCTTCATCCTCAATATCAATTTCATCTTCTACTTCAACCTCATCTTCTTCTTGTTCATTTACTTTAACTGCATAGTCAGATGTTGATTGACCTACTTTTTTAGGATCCCTTAAAGGAACTGCGCTGCTTCTAGTAGGATTATTTTTCTCATTCCAGCTAACTTCATCCATTTCATCAATTTCTTCTTCATTTACTATTGATAAAATTTCTTCTTTGATTTTAGCTTTAAATTCAGAGATTTTCATTTTAGTAGAAGGAGCTTCTTCGCTTACTTCTAAAGATTCAGTAATTAATTTATCCTTTAATTTTTCTTTGTGTAAAGGATTATTTTTTAAATACGATGTATAATCAAATTTGTCCATTGAAATATATTTTTATTTATAAATATTGGGATTCTGTTTATTATTTAATTTCTTGTGCCCCCTCCGCGTGAAGAACCTCCATTACTACTTCTTCCAGAACTTCTATTTACAGAGGAACCATTATTATTAGAACGAGGAACGTTAATTCTTATTGTATTCCCAGAAGTACCACTAGGGCTGACAATAGGGTTTCTAGGATTCCAATTACTATTATTTCTAATAAAATTATTATTAGTCCTAGAGTTATTATTCCTGATAGTAGTATTAATATTAATGTCTTCGGGTTTATCATAAACTCTTACATTATTTCCATTAATTCTTAAATCATTTACAATATTATCTATAACATTATTGTTATTAATATTGTTTCTTGGATTATTATATCTTCTACTTATTGTATTTTCTATATTATTATTCCCACCATAGTTTATATTTCTACTCCCTCTTGATCCTTTAATATAAGCTACATTTTGTCTACTATTATTCCAAACTACATTATAAGATGGATTATGCCACGGACCATTATACCAATTATTCCAATGATAAAAAGGCCTATGCCATCTATTCCAATAACTCCATCCATAATCCCATCGATTCCATCTATTCCAACCAAAATCAAATGGATAATTAAATGCCCAATCATACCAGTAATTATGTCTATCCCAATAAACATCAAATGAATTAAATGGTCTCCAATAAGAATATGTAAAATTTCTATTATACCAACTAAGAGGTTGGTTTATAGCAAACTGAGCATAATCATATCTAAATCTGAAATCTGTTCTTAGTTTCCATTTAAGTTGTGAGTATGATAATGTATCTATTTTTATGTTTGATGGTACTTGCAATACAACTTCTTCAGGCCCATAAATAGGGTCATAGTGCATTGTAGTTAACTTAAAAGAGGCACAACTAGATAAAAGAAGGGCAATAAGAGCGAATGTTAAAAGTACTAACCTTTCAATAATTCTTGGTGGTATTTTACCCATTTTATTTTTTATTAAATTTTACTTTTGCTTTTTTAGTATTTTTTACAAATTGTTTTCCTTTTTTTCCTCCTGCTTTCTTTTTTCTTGCAGTAGCTGCTCTTTCTTTTTTAGATAACCTTTGAGCTTTTGCTTTAGGTAAACACCTTGAAGGTCTTTTTTTATTTTTCATTGTACCACAAGGTCCAGTAATATTACCTTGGGTATCAATTCTAACCCAATTTTCTTTTTTAAACCAAGAACGTAAAGATTCTTTAATAAGTTCTCTTAATTCTCTTTTTTCCATATCATTCCTTTTCTACACTTAACTATAAGACCAGAACGGTAAGCAGATGATTTTTTCATTTTTCTTCTTGCAACTCTTAAACACCTATCTGCCTTTTTTTCTTTTTCTTCTATGTTAGATCCTAATTCTTTTAATTCTAATAATTCATTTTGAACTTCACTAACATCATATCCAGGATAAGCTTCTTTTATAGACTTAATTACTTCTTTTATTTCATCTAATCCTGAAGTTCTACCAGCAGCTCTTTCTCTATCTAAAAATGCTGCTTTACCTTTTACATAAGAATCTTTATCATCTTCAAATCCTTTATCTAAAATTTTGATTCTATCATACCAAACAGCTGTATTATCTAGTTTTATATTTACATCACCATAATCTTTCGTTACACCTTCTTTCCAGCTATCCCAATCTCTTTCATCATTTATTTGTCTAGAACTATCATCTGGGTTAGGAGCATGAAAAGTTTCACCATTAAAATATGAAGTTAAAAAATCATATTTAATATCTGATAGTTTTCCTTTAATTTCTCTGTCATTAATACCCTCTTCTAATCTATATTTAGGAGGTTCAGCATCTATATGTTTTGCTATTTCAACTATAAAAGAATCCATAGCAGCATCTGGGAGTCTTCTTGCTACTTTTTTTATTTTTTCTATAACTTCTCTTGAAGCTTGAATACCTAATTCAGTGAAATTTCTATTTTCGTTAAGTCTACGCTGTATATTCCACTTATGTACATCAAAATTGTCTTTCATTTTTTTAATTTTTTGGTGTCTCGTATAAATATGTACTTAGCAATGTTCCAATACTTATCGCTTTTGTGCGAGCTTCATTTAGTTGTTCTTCATCTAATTTTTTAGCTCTACTACAAAATTCAACACCTAAAGTTCCTATAAATTCATCATTTATAGAATTTAAAGCAAAAATATAAGTAGATTTAGCTAACGTTCCTTCAGCAAAAGTAGCTAAACCATAATGATCTGATGTTTTATAATTAGGGATTAATATTTCACCCTCTTCATATAACTGGTTTAGTGGTTTTACAAATAAAGAAACTGGAATATTAGTGTATGTTTCTCTAATTGTAGGACATTTTGGTCTATTTTGTTCGTGGAATATTGAAAATTTTTGAATTGATTTACCTGTAGGGTAAAAATTACCTCCATTATGAAATTGAGAAACCCAAATTCTACAACAATCTAAATCACTTTTTAAATCTGTTAGTTGCTCATCTATAAGCATGTTTGCCTTTATAGATGAAACTACAGGGTCATCCTTTTTTCTTTTATTTATAAGATAATGTCTATATCTTGCTACTAAAACAGGGCCGATGATTCCTGTGATTACTGCGGCTAATATTATAATTTCCAACTCAAACAATTTTTTATTTTTTTAAACTTTCTAAAAAATCGATAACCTCTTGTGTTCCTTTCTCTGCTAATTCCTTATTAATTTTACCTCCCCACTTTTCAATATCTCCTGCTTCTGTAACATACCCTTCGTTAGATTGATTTAATTTTTCTTCTACCCAGAGTTTGTAATCTTTTATTCTATTATCAATTTCATCATTGATAATTCCTTTTTCATATTCTTCCCACTTACCATTTTTCTTTAACTCATTTTCTTTATCAACAACGCAATCAAAACACATTTTATGTACATTATAAAATTGTTTATCAAACTTTTTTTTCATTACTTGGCTACATTTGGGACAGAATAGAGGTAAAGCATAAGCTTTTTTAGCTTTATCTAATTTAGTAACATTTTGTTTAATACCATCTTTAATAGTCCAAAATCTACCATCAGATTCCCATATGTCACCTTCTTTATGAAACTCGGTTTTTTTAGTGAAGCCAACACTAGAACGTGTTTTATCACCATATTTTCCTTTAACAAGATTACGAATTCTTTCTACATCTTGTTTTTTAAATTCTTTTTTAAGTACACTCATAACCCTAGTTTTTTCAACTCTTTAATAGCTTGGGAAGCTGATTGGAATAATATACCAGTTCCTCCTGCAGATGTCCACCTATCTACTGTATCTGCTCTATCGTCTATAAGTATATCGAATTCTGTTAATGATGGCTTAACTTTATGTTTTTCTTTTGATTTTTTAAAAACTACTTGTGGTTTTGAATTAAATAATTCTCCCGTTTTATTTTTTATCCATAATAATTTACCTAATCTAGATTCTTTTTTGGTTGAAGGCGCGGTTAATACCATATAATTATGTTTTGAAACATAATCAACTAATTGTTTAGCTCCTTCCATTACAGGAATCCCTACCCAAAAACGTAATTTATTTTTTTCATCTATAAAATCCCAAAATAAATCTTTACCATATTTTTTTTCAAAGGCTGGGGGCTCCATACCTGAAAGATCTTTAAATCTTTGATTAAAATCTGCTATAACTCCATCCATATCTAAGTAAATCTGATATTTACTGTCATCTTCTCTTAATCTGGCTAATTCCGCGGCATAAGCATTTAAACCAAATGGGTCTTTTTTCTTTTTACTTTCTTGCAATGAATCTGTCCAACCTCTAAAAGTCATAGTACCTCTTAAATTAGCTTCGGCTTCTAATTGAGTTAAATATTCATCTTCTGTAGTATTTGTAGTAGTAACATTACCTAAACGATTTTCTAAATTTTGAATATGATGAATCATTTCATGAGAAAATGATCTAACAATATCTTTAGGATGTCTTCCTTCAGTATATAAAACTATAGACATATCTGGTGGGTAATAATAAGCAGTTTTACCTAAGAATTTTTTAGCATTTTCTGAATCCCCATGTTTAAAATATACTTTAGGTAAAGGTAAAATATTCATACCTTTATCTATCATATGTTTAGTTAATTCTATAATTTTTGATTTATAATCAATATAATTAGAATAACTAGCTTCTTCATTAATGAGAGTTTTAGTTAAATTTAAAACTTTTGATTCTTTAACTTTTTTATAAGCTGAACCATATGGAGCTGCTTTGCCCTTATGTTTAGCTTGTATTTTAGGATCTATATTTTCACTTTTTTGTTTTTTCAATCGTTGTGTTTTTGCTTTAGATGCTTCTTTTCTTTTTTTAATATATTCAAACCCAGATCTTAATTTAGCTTTTTTCTTAGGGTCTTTAGTTCTACTTAAAGCCGCTCTAACTCTTTGATGAATTAAATTAATAATTTGAGATTGTCTAGCATGTGATTTAGCTTTGAATGATTTTTTACCTAAAGTATTAACTATATCCTGTCTAGTACTAAATTTTACACCTACTGTATCTTTTGGATCTTCATCTGTGTATAATCTACGTCCTGATTTTTTAGGTTTTTTACCTGTACCTTTTTTAGGATCTTTTTTCTTTTTTCTGCCTTCTGCTACACCATAGGTAATACAAGGATCTTGTCCACAACCACAATTTTTTTTAGTTTCTGTAAGTTCATTATTTAATAAAACATATATGTTATTTTTTTCCATATCTGTTAAAAAACCTGGAAGAAATGGTTCTAATTTTTCTTTATTTACTTTAGAAGCATTTCTAGCGGCAGTACCTGAAATCCCAGCATTTTTAGTTACTATAACTCTAAGTTCAATATTAGGATATTTATCTACAGATTTAGTTCTATTAGCTATATCAGCAAAATCACTATCATCGTTTTCCCTAGCTCCTAATATCCATAGTACTTCTTTTTCAGGATTTTCTTTTGCAAAATTGTATATTTCTTGGATTGGGGGTTTTGTTGCTTTAATAATTTTAACATTATTTGGTAAATAATTTTTATATATTCCCCAAACATTCATAGCATCATCTTGTGTTACACCATCTCTTTCTCCTTTTCCTACAAAAATATATAATATATCTATGTCTTTGTTTTGCTCAAGAGCAGTTTTAACTACTTCAAAGTGACCCTTAGTAGGAGGTTTAAAGCTGCCTCCATAAACTCCTACTTTGATTTGGTTATCTGGTAGTAATTCTTTTATTAATTCTTGAACTAGACTCATTAATTTAAAAATTGTTTTAATTTAGACTGTGCTTCTTCTTTTGAAACAGAACCATCTATAATATTTTTAACTCCATCATTATCTAATAAAGCTTGTATTTGTGCGTTTGTTTCAGCTTTTTGTTTTTCACCTCTAGCTTGTTGAGCAGGGGTTTTGGGTTTAGTTCCTGTTGGTTTAAATGGATCCAAATATTTTTTTATAACATCTTCTACTTTACTTAACTTTTCATCTTCTAAAGTATTAGCTACAGAAACAAAATTATTACCAAATAAATCTTTATATGTTTCAAAATTTTTAGTAACATTTAACCAAGTACGAAACACAATAGCTGGGGCTAAACTTCTATCCTTACCTCCTGATTTTTCAAATCTATCTTGATTTTGTTTTAATGATCTTTCTAAATCAGTATAAACATAAAGCATAAATGTATCATAACCTGCTTCTTCTAATTGATTTTTTAATTCAGTTGTTTGTTTAACTGAAGCCGCTGTACCATCTAAAACAAATGATTCTTTTCCTTCTATTGTATCTTTTACTTGACCTTTGAAATTTTTATTAGCTTGAGCCATAGCAATTGCTTGTTTACTTCTTTCTTCAGGACTAGCATTTTTTAAATCTAAAGATACATTAGCTTGTTTTAATTGATCAATATAAACACCGTCTATATTTAATACTTTTAAACCCCCAAGGTCTAATCCTCCTAAAACATATCCTTTGCCCGCTCCAGGAGCTCCGGCTAGTATAACAGCTTTTGGATTACCCGTTTGTTCCCTTAGCAATTCATAGAGTTTAATCATAAAAATAGTTTATTATAAATATGGTGAGATTTTATCATCACATTTCCATAACCTTTATTGTTTATTATGTAAATATACGAAAAAATACCCAGATAACCAAATTTTTATACGGTTCTCTTTATAGTAGTTGGAAAAGAAGTAGTGGCGGGTTTATGTTTAGGATTTTCTAAATCAAATATTCCTTTTACAGATTTAAATATATTAAGATTTTCTTCTTGAGATCTACTAGACTCATAGATTTCCCAATTTTTACCTTTTAATTTTTTACCTGATTTATCTTGTCCTCTAGATTTAGATTTTAACCATAGAATTCCTATTCTATCCGCCTCTTTACCAAAACATTCTTTATACATTTGGGCATAAGCAGCACTTTGCAAATCATATGTAGTTTGTAAATGATTTGAGGTTTTAAAATCAATTACCCATAATTCACCATCTATCTCACAAATACAATCACAAGTACCTGCTATTTTTAATTCATCACTAAATAAGTGTACTTCAGTTTCAATTAAAGTTGGTTTATGAGTTTCCCAAAAATCAACAAATTTTAAAAACATTTGCCAAACATGAGGATCCATTTTAGGATAACCATGTTCATTTAAATAATTAAGTTCTTTACCTTTAAAATATTTTTCAATCATTAAATGGACAGTGTTACCTTCTTCACTTGCTTTTTTTACAATCCAGTCAGCACTATACCCTACTTTTTTTAACCAATCCTCAAAGTGTTTTCCTTTGGGGTAGCTTTGTAAAACGTAAGTTACTGATGGATAATACTCACCATTTCTTCTGTAATAACGAGAATCAGGGAGTGTGATCTGTTTATGGTCATCGGATAACTCAATTATCCGATCATATGTTTTTTTAATCATACGGCTAATTTCCTTTCCACTAATCCGGAATATGTAAGTGGGGAGGTTTTTTGTATTAGTTTTGTGAAATTAACAAAACCCATTTCACTTGGGTCTTTGTCTTGTAGGTCTACAAGATATACTTCTTTACCTTCTGACATTAACTTTTCACAGAAGTATAAAGCTTGTTTAATTGCATCTTTATCTAATGCAATATAAATTTTTTCTACTACAGAAGTAACTAATCTTTTCATTAAATTACTTTGGATATTTTTACCTAGTAAGGGAATAGCATTACGTTTAATAGCAATAGCATCAAACATTCCTTCACATAATATAATAGGAATTTCCCAGTTAATCAAGTATTCATTAGGAATAATGTTTCTTGATGCTTCTGGATTACGGTATTTTGCATAAGGTTGCTTTTCAAATGAACGAGCTGTAAAATAATTAAGTACTCCTTTATCATCATATGTAGGCAAAATAATCATATTATCATATTTTCCCCCTTTACAATAACCTATATTATATTTTAAAATGTCATATTTACCTATATTTCTATTTTTTAAATAAGCTAGTGCGTGGCGGGCAGATATATCGCTTAAATCACCAGTAGATAGGCAAATATATTCATTAGGTAATGTTACACTATACTCAACTTTTGTTTCTTTAATAGATCTTGAAGTAGATATTAAGGACCTAGCTTCATTTATACTTTCATGAGGGGCTTTAATTAATTTAAATAATTGGTATATGGTTTTACCTTTTTTATTACAAACCCAACAATGCCAAGGATTAGAACCTTCTCTATTTTCTGTCAAATTAACCTCTAATTTTGGTTTATGATGATGACAAAAGGGGCAATGATAAGCATAATTGTTTCTAGCAGTTTGCTTACCAGTACCTAATACAGAATTAACTAGGTTAACTAATAACTGATTAATCATAAATAACAATATACATTAAGTTTCCTTTATTTCCAAAGGATCTTCATATTCTATATCTTCTAGGTCTCTAGTATAAAATTTACCTAAAATATTATCATTAAAAAACTCATCTGGTTTTTCTAGTACTTGATAAATAAATTGGTATTTAGTTTCAAAATATGTTAGTAATTTTTTAGTAGGAACGGTTTTAATAATAAATCTTTCAAAATCAGAAGATTTACTTTCATTTAATAGAGATTTTAACTCTTTTTGCGATCCATAATAAGTTTTCCAGTCAGATTCTTTAACTGCTAATTTATAGGCAGGTTTTCTTCCTACAACATTAGTTAATGCTTCGTAATCTTTTTTCCCCATTCTAACTTTTTTGTTAAAATATAAAACTTTTTTGCCTATGTATTTTTTACCACTTGGTATGTGGGTTATAACATAAACAAAACCAAAAGTGTTTGGAGGGAAATCTGTTATCTCATTTATAGTTTCGCCTTTATAGGTCCAACTCATAATAAAATTTTAGTTGATCATACATATATTAAATTAATTGCTTAGGATGTTTTAATGTTGATTTAGGACCTTTTATAACCCCAAATCTACTTTCTATTTCCTTAGCTAAATAATTTGCTATTAACTCATGGCCCTTAGCTGATGGGTGAGCACAAGGGGTAAACCACCCGTTAGGAGAACCAAATTTTTCTTGGGATTCAGCATACCAATTTCTAGTGCCAATCCATTTTTCCCATCCTTCTTTTTTACATAATACATCAGTAAAACAATTATAACCATCAGGATAATAAAAATCTTTTTCCCAATCAATCACGTTTAATAATTTTTTATAAGCACTAGATTTTAAATTCAAATTAAAAAAATCTTCTGTATATTCTGTAGAAAAAGCACTTGTAATTAATAGTTTAGCACCATATAATTTACACCAGTTTTTTAAATCTTGTAAATTTATCAAAAATTCTACAATACCAAAATGGTCACTCCATAATCCATCTCTATATCCTTCCCACAGTTTTGCTCTCCAAGGTTCCATTTTTTTATCTGGATTATGGGGCCACATAGCTGTATAAAAATTATGACCATCTCCATTAATATACCTGTTGTTTATATAATCATATCTAACCATATCAGTTAAAAACGCTACAACAATAATATCTTTAGCTATAGGAATATTTAATTCTGGGTTAAGGGTGGTTAGGTTTTTAAATGCATTTTTATTTCCTTTACCTCTAAACCCAAAATTTATGGGAGTATATTGTGGGAAATGGTTTTTGCAAATTTTATAAACCCAAGAATTTTCTAACTCTTCTATTATTTCGTTTTTTCTTAAATCTTGTCCTCTTTCCCAAGTACTATGATTATATTTAGCCCAAGTTTTATGAGACAAGGCACCTTGACCCTCTGTAAAAGAATCTCCTAACCCTATAACAAGTAAAGATTCCTTGTCTATATTATAATCTTGTCTAATGTCGTTGTACATAAATTTTCTTTTAATAATTCTCTTATATTATGATATCCCGCTGGGGGCTTAAATAGACTATTAAATTTTAAAATATCAAAGTTTCTTTCTACATTATGTTGAGTCCAATGTAATAGATCCATTTTAGGTAATCCTTTAATGTTTTCTAAAACATCTATAATAGCTTTCATTCTATTAACATTATCACACATATCATATCCTTCATGCCAAGCATTACTAAATGTTTTATAGCCCATTTTTCTTAATTCTCTTAATGAATGTTTATTTCCTAATACAATAAAAGGTTGTTGACATGCAATTACTTTAAATATTTTTTCTGAAAGGAATATTGTATTTTGTTCATCATCAAATTGTGCCTCACTAATTAAAGAAATATAACTATGTAAATATGCTTTAGTATGAAATCTACTTATAAAATATCCTGGATTTCCTGTATTATCTTCTCCAAATACTCTTAAAGGTAAATCCTCATTAAGTTCATTTACTATTTTAGGATCTAAAATATGATTACCAACTTTAATTACATCTCCCCAAGACTTATTTATACTAACAATCCCTTTATCAAGTAAATTTTTATTATAGTATAAAAGTGAATAAAAAAACATTCTATGAGACCTAGGTTTTCTATTTAAAAAATTATATAGTTTAATTTTAGATTGGTTTTTCTTTTTAAAGTTATAATGATCATACCAGGTTGGTAATGTTTTACCTTTTTGATATAAAATATCTTTATTGAAATTAGCTTCAAACTCAAAATGAGGATAACCAATAGCAGTAACATTTTTTTTATTGTTATTTTTTAACTTCCAATTATCTAAAGAATCCTCAACAATTGAATTTCCTGTTATATAAATTATTTGAGATATAGGTATTTTGTAATCTGAACATGATTTTCTAAACCAATCCCAAAGCCATTCTTCATGATACCCTTCTAAAGAAGTATCTATTGATAAAAATGCTCTTTTTGATTGTAAGTCTTTAAGATATTGATCATTTAATAATTCAAATAAATGGGGCCAATTATGCATTTTACCAGTCCAAAATAAAGGATCTTCATTTACCCCTACAGGTATTATATATTTACCTTCAAATTCGTTTGGATTTTTATATTCATAATAAGGAAATTTTATATTTTCATATTCTATAAAATTTCTTCCATCTATTTTTGGGTTACCTAAAGGGTCTGGGTTTGGGTCTACATCTAAAGGATTAATTAATTTACTATAAGATTTAGAAAGGTGTAATCTATTAAAGTAAGGTGAAACATTAGTTCTACTTATTCCACTATCTGTTATTTCATTAGGTTTTACTAAATTTCTTTGATTTTGGATATTTTCAAAAACTACATTCATATTATAGTATTTTCTTCATTTTCATTTTTTTCCAATGAGGAATTAATTTTTCACCCTTTTGGGCTGCTTCTTTTCTTCTTTCAATATCTACTTCATACTCACCTATTTCATACTGAGTAAGTCTTCCATCATTTAATTTAACATCTGGGATTGATTGGTCAACTTCTAAAGAATCATACCATTCAATTAATTTAGGGTATGGGAAAGTTTTTCTAAAATCTTTACCTCTTCTTTTATCATACTGTACATAAAAAGATTTAAAATCATGAAAATGTTTTTCTTTTTCATCTTCAGTTTTTACATGACCTTGTTCTACTACATCTATATAATCAATTAGTCTTTTTACTTGTACCCTTTCATGGTCTAAATATCTATGATTTGAATTATTATCATTATGCCATTTAACTAATTTAGCATGTAATTCAATTTTTAAATTATCCGGCAAATTAAGTGGAGACATAAATGCTGGCCATCTTAAGATATTTAAATCTACCATAGGTTTATTCCAACCATATTTCTTTTTAAGAGACATCATATCATCTAAAAATTCAGTAATAGAAAATAAACATAAACTGTTAATAGTCATCATAACAATAACTTGTCTTGTATTTGCTTCTTCTATTACTCTAATTAAATTATTTCTCCATACATCCCAAACTAATCCACCTCTAATATATTCAGCATGTTCTCCAAAAGCTTCACAAGAAGTATAAATATCAAATTCTTTAACATCTATATCATGTGTTACTTTTATTAATCTATCCATCAAATTATCACTAACTCCTAAATTAGAATTAACAGCTAACCTCATATTTGGGGCAGGAAACTTTTTTATCTCTTTTAAAAAGTTCCAAAAGTTTTTTGATTGAGAAGGTTCACCACCTGTAACTCTTATTTCTTGAAGTTCAAGAGCTAACTTAGGCCACCACCTTAAAAAAGCATCTACATAAGGATTATCATCACTATCTTTACCATAAGGTTCAGCCCATTTTCCTGTTGTATGATAAGCCGCGGCACTATGAGTTTTAAATTTTTGATATGGACCATTTTTCTCCATTTCTTTACCCCAAGTAGTTGAATAACCTGAGTTACAATATGAGCAAGCAAAATTACAAGTTCTATCAAAAGATACTTCTAAAGTTTTTGGAGTTATATTAGCATCCCAGTTATTATCTTTAATTTTAGCTATATCTTCGTGTAAATACGGTTTACTCTTAAATACTCTATCACCTATAGTGTCTCTACTAATATCCTCAACTTTCCAACAGTAAGAACATTCCGCAGGTCTTCTACCTTCTAACATCATCTTACGAACTTTTTTCTTATGTTTAGTATTATGTAAAGCTGAAGGGTTTGATTGTATTTCTTTTAAATCAATAGGGTGAGGTAAGGGTAAATGACATGAATTAGTATAACCATGCCCTAAATGTAGACTTGCATTATACCATTTTGCTGCACAAAAACTAGGAGAGACGGAATTAAGATGTTTATCTCTCCATCTCATTAATTTAACTGTTTCTTTTGACATTATAACTCTATATTTAACATTTTTGCCCAGGGAGTTAATTTTTCTTCTCCAACAAGTGTATATTTTAATTGTTTTATACCGTCTTGTTTATGATTAATTTTACCTTGTTGCATTTCTAATACATATCTTCTTTCATTCCTAGCTGTAGTTTCTCCTTTTTTAAATTGTCCTCCTACAATTCCTTCATCTTCATGAAATAAACATCTCATTTTTCCTTCTACTCTATAAGGAAGAATTGAGTTTGGGATTTTTATATCTTCTTCTATTATCTCTATATTAGAATTTTCAATTTTATCTTGATTAAAATTTTTAGAAATTAATAATCCATTTTCTGGAAGTTGAAGGTGTAGTTTTTCAACTTCATCTTCATTTAAATTTCTATCCCATACATGAATTTGAGCTATATCCCCTTTAAAATGAGTTGATTTATTATGTAAAGAATATTCATTAGGAGTATGTCCTAACCATAAAAAATCTTCATCATATGATTTTAACCTTCCATTCCATTTATATGGAGATGGACTACCATATCCACCCTTTGAATCTACTTCAGTTCCATTTAGATATAAATGAGATAACCTTTCATCTTGATCAAATGTTGCTGTTATCCAACTCCATTGATTTTCATATCTTTTAACCCACATATAATTATGTTCGTCAAAATTATTCCAATAAGTTAAAGCTATAGCTCTTGAATTATTAAATGATAAACTATAATCAAATCCTGGGATACAAATTATAGGATATTCTACATATCTTCTGTTATTATCCCCAATAAGGAAAATAGGGTTTTTTTCATAAATTTGTTGGGCTCTAACCAGCACTGATATAGTATGGGAGGCATTATTGAATTTTTTAGGAATTGGAATTTTAGCATGTGAATTTATACCATTAAATCTTAAAAATTTTTGTTTAAAACCTATTAAATAACTATCACTTGTTAATCCTTCTTTATGACACCTCCAAAATAAATCATCATCTTCCATTCCCCAATCCCAATAATCATTAGAGTAACCATTAGTTGCCTCTACTTGTTCTTTAGTAAATAAAACAGCACCACCAAAATATTCATGGTATTTTAGTTGCCAATCCATTTGAGAAATTTTAGTAGCAATATGTCGTGGAGCATCTTTAGGATAAGAATAATCGGCACCACCTCCTTCTACAGGTATCATATCTATGTCATGCCAAACAATGTAATCACATCCTTCTTCAAAAGCATGTTTAGCAGCTATATTTTTAGTTGCTCCTCTATTAAATAATTTATTATCTACTTGATGACAAAAATACATTTGGAAATCAATACCTTGTTCTTTAAGGTATTTTCCTACTTTAGGAACAAACTCATGTAAATGAGTTTCTCTATTTCTATATGGAACACAAACTCCTAACTTCATAATTTAACTCCTAAATAATGGTAATTACCCTGACTATGGTTTTCTACTACTTTATATTTTAAAGTGGATAAGCCATCTTTAGTATAATTAGATTTTTTATTATAATAATTATTTAAATATTTTAATTGGTTTTCTCTACTAGCCCAATTAACCCAATAACCATCTTTATACCCATTTTCTTTATGAGGTAATACTTTAAATTTTCCTTTTCTTCTATTAGGTAAATATATAAATTTTTCTGTATTTTTATTTATATAGGTTTGTTTACAATTTCTTATTATACCATTATTATTTCCTTCTAAATCTAGTAAAGTATTATCTTTAATAAATTTCATGTCATAATAACTCATTAATTCAGCACTAAAAAATAAATTAAATAAACTATAATATTTATTAGAACTTAAAGTTGCAATTTCTGATTCTAATAATGCTCCTCTAAATATAGCAAATCTATCTATAATTCCTTTAAACCAATTTTCTTTTTCTTTTCTATCAGGATTACCTACACCTAAATAAAGATATCTTTCTTTTTGTATTGAATATAAAGCATCATATGTGTTTTCTCCTATTCTTTTACCATTAATATATAAAGTAATAGTAGGAGGTTCTCTTCTATTTTCTATTGTTATAACACAATTAACATAACCTTCAGGGTATAATTTAGCAGGTAGTGAAATTGAATTCAAGTTTTTTTTCCAAAATTGAAATACTATATCAAAAAATGAATTTAAACTTAATGAAGTATCAAATCCAGGGATACTAAAAATTGTATTTTCATCTGTAATATTAGTAGATATTCTGTTTATTTCTTCAAATGAAAATGAAACAAATATAGTAAAATCTCTTCTATTAGATAATTTATTAGGTATAGCAACATAACTATCTTTACCATTAAATTCTAATCCAACACCATCTCTACCTCTTTGAATAACTTTTTTTCTATTTAATTCAATTTGATTTTCTCTACATCTAAGAAATAAATCATCATCTTCAAAACCCCAACCCCAATATTCGTTAGAATAACCATTAATTTGTTTATAAATGTTTGATGGAAATAAAGTTACTCCCCCAAAATAACTATCAAACATAGTACGGTCTGTACCTTCAGGGAGATCTAAATGTGTTATTAAATGAAAAGGTTTATTTGAAAAACTATAGTCTGCTTCAATTGGAAGCATATCAATGTCATGAAGTATTACATAATCACATTTTAGTTCTTCCGCTTTAGTAAAACCTATATTTAATAGTTTACCTCTATTAAACTCAAGGGAATCAACCTGGTCAACTATAATTAACTCAAAAGGAATATCTAAATATTCATTTATTGTTTTTTTAAAAATAGCTAATTGCTGAGGTCTATCCCTATACGGAACTATTATCCCCAGTTTCTTCATTTTCGGGTTCTTTTAGATATTGTGATTTAACTAAATGAAGATAATATTCTAATCTTTCACCCCAATCAGAATTAAAATCATTTTTTTCTTCTAATGAATTAGCTATTCTACTGAATGATTGGGCTATTTTTTCAACAGCTACAACCATTCTTTCATCTAATATAGAATCTTTGCTCATATTTTAACAATTAAATTTTTAAGTTTTCTCCAATTACTATACCCAATGTATGAAAAGCTCTTCAGTTTCTCAACCATATATGAAGAATTATTTATATCAATTTTAAAATTAGAATTTTTTAATGAATCATACATTTTTTGGTATTCTTTAGAATAAGCATATTCTTTTTTTACATCAGCTACTTTTTTTATTCTTTCAATACATGTAGAATCCCACTTAAAATGATGAACTTGGGTAAATACTTCTTCTATAGGCATTCTTTTTGGGTGCCTTCTGCCCCAAGATGTTTTATTATTTCCTAAATTTACATAATGTTGGCCAGGGGTAACTTTAACTGACCCTTTCATTAGAGTAACTTTATTAGGGCAAGCTCCTGACATAGGATATCTAAAAAACCCAGCCAATGGAAATAAGTTTTGGATATTTGAATTTTTTTCTACTTTAGGAAAATTACCATTTTCTCCTATTCTATCTAAGAAACCACCAGTAACAAATTCATATCCCCAATTTTCACAATCTTTAATTATTTCTTCAACTTTATAAGGATATTCATGGAGTTCATCATCATCTGATACTATCCACCAATCGTTAGGTTTAGTAGATTTTATTGCGTTATATATTTCAGTAACTTTCTCCCAATTGTATTTATTATCTGTTATAGTCATAAAAGGAGTAATTCCTAAATCTTCAATTTGTTCTAAAATAGAATCATTTTTATGTTGTATATAAACACCAACATAAATTTTATCCACTATATCCTTGTAATGATCAAGCATGTGAGGTAAAATATGAGTATTTTCTCCTACGACTGTAACTAAATTAGGCACGTTTTATTAATGTTAACCCGGTTGATGATGGTTTATCCTTAAGAATACCTTCATTAAATAAATTAAATTTTTCCCATTCAGGTCCTATTTCTTTTAATAATTTTATAGGCCCATCAAATAATTTATAATCTTTTTCTATATCATCAGTAACTACATAATTATCCTGATATTTTTTATCTGTATCATGAATTGAAATAATGCCATGAGGTGATAAAATTTTAGAATATAATTCAAAATCTAATTTTACACCTTCATAAGAATGATCAGCATCAATGTGTAGATAATCTATTTTTATATCTTCTTTTACAAAAAAATTATAATAAGCATTTTCAGTAGTATCTATAATAACTCTAGGATAAAAGTTTTTTCTTAAAAAAGAGTTTTTTTCAGTCCAATCTGTAAGTCCTCCTATACCATTATTAGCATCTACTACAATAGTACTACCTATATCTCCCCAATTCCATTCATTATTTCCTTCAAATATTTTTTGTTCATGTAAATCTTTTCTGGCTTGAGACATAATTCTAGGAATAAAACCCCCACCTGAACCTAAACAAACACACGTTTTTGCTCTAAAAAATTGAATTAAAGCATATATTATTAATCCATCCCCTAAATCATAATCAGTAGCACCATGAGTCCATCTATAAGGAACTGGTCTACTTTTATTATTAGTAATAAATTTTTTAATAAAGTCTTTATTTAATATCATTTAATTGTGGTTTAATAATTTCTTCATAGAAATCTTTATTTCCTTTAAATGACCAATGAAGGTCTTTTATTTTTTCTTTAGTATGTTTAGATATAGTTTCATAATTTTCACAGTGATCAGACATAGCCCAATAAATAACTTTATAACCTAAATCATTTAAAGTATTAGATAATTTTTTTGCTATACCTTTTACATGATTATCCCATCCTTTTCCAGCATTTGCATGATGAAATGTATGATAATAATCAACCCATATTTTTACATCTTCTTTACTTACTACTCCTTCAATTCCTTCTGTTGAAGATTTTATATGTTCAAATATATTAATTTCTTCTCCGGTTATTGGGGAAAAATCTTTAGTTCTAATCTCATAAGGAATATTAAAAATAATATAATCTCCTTTCTTGAATGAAGGTAAATAACTTATTAAGTGTATATAAGTTTCTTCCCAATTATGTCCTCCTAAAGCACATTGTTCTAGGGGTAAATCTAATTCAATTGAAGCATGTTTAGCCCACCCTCCACTAACATCATTTTCTGTTTTATAGTCAATTGGATAATTTTGGTAATATTTTAAATATTTTTCCCCTAATACAGGATCAAAATGGCATCCTCCTCCATGAGCAAAACTATCCCCAAATATCCATAATTTATTCATAACTGTAATGTACTTAAATTTATCATATTAAGCAAGCTTTTACATACATTTTCATAATTAAAACCATTCATATTGTGTCTTATTTCACCTTTTAAAGTTCCATAATGTAAAAATGTTCTATTACTATGAGGATAATCAAATAATCCTTTTTTATGGTTTTTCCCCCATTGTCTTTTATCACAATCCCAATATGTGGATATAATACTATTATGTTTTATTTTATTTTTGTCTAATAAATGCCTTAATAATAATTGTTCAGCAAATATTAAATATTGAGGGTCAGGAACATTCATTTTAGTAAATTGTTCCATCATATCTAAACTTTTATTAGCATACATTTTTGTAAACTCAGGATCTGGGAGATATAAAAATGAAACATTACAAGAATCAGTTTTAAATCTTTCTCTAGGAGTTAATCTTTTAATATAAGAATCATAATTTGTAGGATAATAATGTTCTCCTATTTCATAATTACAAACATAAGTAGTATCGGGATTTAATAAATGTTTTATTGGTTTATATACATGAGTATCATGATCCATAATAATAACTGGTTCATTTACTTTAGATAATACTTCTACTTTAGAAGAAGCCCAAAAAACATCTTTATTAATTTTTTTACTACTAGGAAGAACAGGTTGAATATAATCCCAAAAATAAAGTAATTTTATTTTATCAAGATAATTTATAGTAAGATCGTCAGCATATAATACACAATGATCTTCTGGATGGTTTTTTTTCCATAAATAAACTGATGATAGAAGTAATAAAACATCTAGTTTATTATCTATATAATTTCCATAAGAATTAAGATTAGTCCTTATGTTTTCTAAAACCCATAATACTTTCAAAACTATTTATTTTTATTAACATGGAGAACATAAAGACGTAAATCCAGTCCAAGAACTTCCGTTCCATTCTCTAACTCTTGTTCCATCACTATAATGTCCAGAGGTAGCAGCAGTTGATCCATTTGAATTTTGTGCTAAATGTTTTCCATCATTATACCAGGTAGTACCACTTCCATCGGTATAATATGTACTTGTTGTTCCACAATTATATTCATCACAGGCATCTTGGGCACTAGTACCAGAATATCCCAGAGTAATTGAGGAATATGAAGCACCTTGTTCAATATAACCATAAAAATCAGTAACTGAGGTATTAGTAATAGCTGTTAAATTTAAATCTAATTGTGTAGTACTAGTACCTCCTGCAGCTAATTGAGTTCCTCCTTTATTAGTAGCTGTATACCAACCTGCTATATAATTAGGATAAGTAGCTGTAACTCTTATTGTTATTGTTGATGTTTCATTAAATAAATTATTTTTTAATGAGAATGATTGAGCTGCATTTTGTAAATATCCTGAGGATACTCTAACACTTCCTGCTGCCCCATCTCTATAAACATTACCATATAATATAGGTTCATCTAATAAATCACTAATAGAATAATTATTTGTTAATGGAAAAACTGAATCAGCTGGGATACATGCTTGAGCAACTATTCTCCAACTTATATTTGAATTAGAAGAATATTCAGTTGACCATGTATCCATACTTGACCAACTAACATTACCCGCGGCTGAAGTGTTATTATAAACTGCCATTAATCTTTAATTATGTTTTTCTTTCCAAATACTTTAATTAGCTCTTTTTCTAAATCTTCATAACAAGCTTTTAAAGGATTTTCAATTAAACTCTCATCTATAATTTCTTTTTCAACTTTTTCAGATCCTATTTTTTCTTTAATTTTTACTTTTTGATGTCTAACTATTTCAACTTCATTTCCATCTTGATCAAAAGTTATAAAAGGAACTTCTTTTACTTTTTCTATTTCCTCATATATAGGAATACTTATTTTTTTAGATTTACCTAAAATTAATTTTTTATTTTGGAGAAGATTAATTTCTTCAAATTTACCTTTTCCTTTATAAAATATAAGATTATAGGGTGCAAAAAATGGACTTATAGGACCATAATCTATATCTTCCCCTATATAAGTTGGTTTTTGAACTAAATTTTTATTTAAAAAATATTGTACGTTATAACTTATATGATAACGTTCTCTGTTAACTGTGAATGTTCTAATACTGGCATATGCTTTAGACGTACTACCGTTATTAGTATCTAGATCTGCTTTTATGATTATCCCCATTACTTTTTATTTTTAAGCTCATCAATTTCTGCCTTTAGTTCTTTGATTGCTTCTATTAATATAGGAACAAATTTTTCATATTGCACTGCTTTATAACCGTTTTCTCTTGTTGTTACAAGAGTTGGGAATATTTCTTCTACTTCTTGTGCAATAACCCCAAGATCATGTCCTTTTCTAGAAGTAATTTCTCCAATTCCTTCTTTCCAGTCATATTCATATCCTCCTAATTTATTTAATTTATCTAAAGAACTTACAATAGGAGTAATATTTTCTTTTAATCTTTTATCTGATGAATAATATGCTGTTATATCAGCTGATGCTCTTATTTCTCCAGCAACACCTGAAGGTGCAGTTCCTATACCTAAACAATGTGATCGTAAATGACTATCAAATGTTGAAGTACCTGTTCCTGTTACACTTAATAAACCATCTACAGTTACTGTACTACCATCAAATGTAAAATCTGATTCAGCATTAATTGTTGAAGCATCTACAGAAGTTATTACTCTATTATTTCCTTGGTTTGTATATGAAGTAATACCTGCATTACTACCATCTACACCACTTGAACCTGAAGTTCCACTGTTACCACTTGAACCTGAAGTTCCATTTCCACCATCTACTCCCGAAGAACCACTAGTTCCTGAATTACCACTTGATCCTGAAGTTCCACTGTTACCACTTGAACCACTAGTTCCTGAATTACCACTTGATCCTGAAGTTCCATTTCCACCATCTACACCACTTGATCCCGAGGAACCACTGTTACCACTTGATCCTGAGGAACCACTATTACCACTTGAACCTGAAGTTCCATTTCCACCATCTACTCCTGAAGTACCATTTACACCTGAAGTTCCATCAGTTCCACTTGTTCCATCTGTACCACTAGTTCCGTTTGTACCTGATGTACCATCTGTTCCTGAAGTTCCATCTGTGGCGCTTGTTCCGTCTGTACCTGAAGTACCATCTGTACCTGAGGTACCATCAGTAGCTGAAGTACCATCTGTACCTGAGGTACCATTATCTCCTGCTCCACCATCGACCCCTGAAGTGCCATCTGTACCCGAGGTGCCATCTGCTGCTGAAGTACCGTCTGTTCCTGAAGTACCATCTGTTCCTGATGTACCATCAACTGCACTTGTTCCGTCAGTACCTGAAGAACCACTAGAACCTGAAGAACCACTTGAACCTGATGTGCCATCTGTTCCATCTGTTGCACTTGTTCCATCTGTACCTGATGATCCAGTATTACCACTTGATCCTGAAGAACCACTTGAACCTGAAGATCCGTCTGTACCGTTTGTACCATCTGTACCTGAGGTACCATTATCTCCTTTATCACCAGTTCTTGCAAAAGTAACAATTATATCTTCACCTAAAGAAAAAGGTGAAGCAGCACTAGAGTCTATTGCTGATACTGTTATATCAAAATAACCTGATTTTTCAGATAATGAAGATATTGTAAATATTATAAATTGAGATGAATCTAATTTATTAGATATTCTAACATGTCCTTTTATTGTGGAGGTAGAATCATCTATAGTTCTCATATAAGATTGAATATCTACTCCATTTGCATCAGCATCATCTATATAAATTCCTGTTGCGGTGTTTTGTGTTGAATTATCTAATGCTAATTGTCCTGCTCCTGGGTCAGCATCTACTGTATTTGTATTAAAGTCATATACAAATGTTTGACCTCCAAAATTACCATCTTGACCTGATGTACCACTTGTTCCTGTATTACCACTTGATCCTGAAGAACCACTTGAACCTGATGTACCATCAGTTGCACTTGTTCCATTAGTACCGCTTGTTCCATCTGTACCATTTGTTCCTGAAGAACCACTTGAGCCACTTGAACCTGAAGTACCATCAGTAGCTGAAGTACCATCTGTACCATTTGTTCCTGAAGAGCCACTTGAACCACTAGAACCTGATGTGCCATCTGTTCCACTTGTACCATTTGTACCTGAAGAACCACTAGAACCTGAAGAGCCACTTGTACCATTTGTACCTGAAGTACCGTTTGTACCTGAAGAACCACTAGAACCTGAAGAACCACTTGAACCTGATGTACCATTTGTACCACTTGTACCGTTAGTTCCTGAAGTACCATCGGTTGAAGCGTCCATGTAACCTAATTTGTTTTCATTTGCTCCACTTGTACCAATGGTTAATATTGATTGGTTACTACTTATTTCTGAAAGATCAGAATATTCTATAATTACTGAACCACTAAGTTGAGTTTCTGTTGAAGATTTTATTCTTGTAAAAGATTTAGGGCCAGGAATAGATTGAGTTGTATTAGTTGTTACACCATTAGTTGCGACTATTCCTGTTAGCTGAGAACCGTCCCCTATAAAAGAACCACTAAAAGTAGATCCTGTTACATTTGTGAAAATAGCTACTGATGCGGTAATAATAGTATTACTACCCGAAACTTCTACTCCTTTTAAATACGCCATCTTTTTTTAAAAATATGTTTTGTTATAAATATGAATATTTTTATGAATATTCCCTATAAGTCCAATTATCATTTTGAACTACCCCATTTGATAAACTCCCAGACATATTCACTTGAGCAAAATATGCTACTGATTGAATACCGTCAATAAAATATCTAACTCTAGCTTGAGTACTTCTTTTTGTAAATTTACCAATAACATTAGTAGAATTATCTGGATCTACTACTTCTATACTTTGGTATTGTATATTATAATATACATTTTGTGTAACTGATGATCTGCCTGTTGCAAATTTTACAATATTTTGTACTGCCATTTGTTCATTCATTCCTACACCATTAAATACAGCTTTAAAAACATATTGGACTGCATCATAAGCAGCACCATGGCTTGGAGTAGTAGTAGTATTAGATAAATCTTCACAAGCTAGTGGAAATATAGCATTATCTCCATTACCATTAATACAATCTATTTGTTGAACCTCTAAAGTATATGTTCCTGGAGTTGTAAGTTGATATTGTAAACGAGCATCATTATTTAGATAAAAAGGTCCTCCATTCAATGAATAATGAGTAGCTGGTAATGCTAATCCTGCAAAATTAGCTGATTGATAATCCATTTGAGCAGATTGGGTATATGAAGCTAGAATAGTACCACTAGAATTTTTAACAAATGAAAAATTAGCATTATTATAAGTATTACTATATTGTCCCATTCCTCCTACATAAATGTCTCCTAAGGGTCTTATCTTTGTTTTTTTACCCGGATTTAAAGTAAATGTTTCTGTTATAGTTCTTGAATTTTGAGTTTGATATTGTGGATCTGAACAATCTGAAACACATGCTAAATTTCCAAAATCATCACAATCACCCCCACTTACAGCATTAGTTGGTGTAGGTGTTGGGGTTGTAAGTGTTCCTCCTACTGGACAATCTACTGTAACTGACCAAGCTGTGCCAGTTAAAGGACCATAAACTTTTACAATACATTCTGTAGGTAAAGCAGTATCTTTTTGAAATGATCCTGACCAAACTCCTCCACCTACTATAGTTTCTGGAGCAACTCCATAATCATTAGTTAAGGCGTTATTTAATTGATATTGATAACCTGTATCTCCCCTATATCCTGTATCTAAAACTTTACTTCCACTCCAATATATTTCAGTTTTATCAGGTTGTGATAGCATATCTCCCCTAGCATTAACTATACCTGTATCTGTTCCTAGAGGTACTATATATACCGCTGGAAATACTTTATTACCTGAATATGTTTTTGAAGTATCACAACTTGAAGAAACTAAACCAATAGAACCTGTAGCACAATTGGTTACTGTTTGAGCAGGTCCATCAGGAATACATTTTATTACATAAGTGCTAGTTTGAGAATCAGAATCAGTAATACCAACTCCTGCTAACATTTGTGCTCGGGTTACGGTTGTTACTAAATTAGCAGATGATGAAAAATTTTTAAAAATTTGAAAATTTTCACATCCGTCTCCGGCACTGGTTGCTGTTAATGTTATTGTATTTGACATATCAATTTACATTTTTATTATACTGGTGGATCTCCATCACAAACTGTTGTCCCACCCGAAACTGTTCCATCTCCAGATTGTGGGGGTATAAATGGTGTTGAACAAGCACATATCACAGTTGTATCATAATTATTGACATCTGCTGTAGTTGTTTGTCCATTAAAACACTCAGTATAAATGAAATAAGTTTCATCTCCAGATATTCCTCCAAATAAAGTATATTCCCTACAAGTACTCGCACAATATAAACCTGCAGGAGAAGGTGATGGTGTAGGAGTTGGGGTAGGTGTAGGTGATGATAAAGCATTACAAGCTGTAGCTGAACCTAAACTTGAACCATTCCAATATCTTACATGATTTCCATCTGAATAATAAGCAACTGTTGGGGAAGAATATGAACCATTATTATTGCTTATACAACTTGTAGTAAACCAAGTAGCACTACTCATATACTTAGTACCACTAATACCTCCATAACAACCAGTATATTGATTATTTCCAACAGTTAAGGTTATTGCATTTGTATAAGTTTGTGAGGCACAATAACTTAATGGACTCGATGTAGGTGTTGGTGATACACCTGCTGGAGAAGGGGTTGGGGTAGGAGTTCTTGTTGGACAAGTATGAGGTCCTTGTACAGTAATTTGACTAAAATTATCCCAATATGTTGCTGATGTTATGCCTACGCCATTTCCATCCCCATCTGTTATAGATGTTAATTTAATAAATTTTCCTGTTCCTAAAGCATCACTAGCTGCTTGTGCTGCTCTTGCTTCAGTAACTGGAGCAACAACTGTAGTTGATGCTGATGCTAAAGATGAATCATAGCAAATTGAACTAATTCCACTATTTCCACTAGTACTTGTATATCTATAAGATACACTTCCATTGCTACTAACTGCTGGTGAAGGTGAAGGAGTAGGTGTTGGTGTTGGTGATGGTGTTGGTGTTGGAGTTGGAGTTGGGGTTGGAGTACCACAAACTATTTGCCATAATACTGCATCACCTAGAGGATCCCTAGGATCATAATTTGCATATTCTGCTGTAATTTTTCTACCTCCAGTTGATCCCCAATTAAATTGAATTTGAGTAATTCCTTGTCTATTAAATCCTGTGGTTGTATCCCAACCACCTTGACCTTGGTATCCATCATAAGCATTATAAGATAATCCATATTGTGGTGCAGCATAACCTAACCATCCCGAAGATGTAATAGTTCCACTATTATCTTCAATTGTAATTCTATTAGGTCTATCATAAGGTTGGATATAAATTGTATTTTGGTGTGAAGGGTCATTACCATCAATTGTATAAACAGGATATATTCCATAATTATAAGAACCTGTCATCTGTGTCTTATATCCACTACCACAACTATAAGTAAGTGTTGCTGGGGTACCTGTTGGAGTTGGTGATACTACAAAAGCAGCACATGATGCTGTTGAAACTATTATTCCAGAATCATCAACTGTAAGTAATTTATTTTTAGTTCCATCATTATTATCATCTACAGCTATATACTGTGCTCCAGGGAATGGAAGTAATTTATTTAATCTTGCATAATCTTTATATAATTGATCGCCTGCGGCACAAGGAATTGATGCTAAACATACTTGTTGTGCTGTTGAATTATCGTTACAAACCTCCTTTATTTGATAATGAAATCTAGTAGCATTATAACAATAAGTACCTGTTGCTGTAGGAGTTGGAAGAGGAGCAGTTCCTGTAACTGTAAATTTAACACATGTATCTAAAGTCATATCGGTTGGGAAAGGATTAGAACCTGTCCAATGATATAACCAATTATTCCCTGAGGCTTCATTTGTACGTAATTGATAATAATGAAAATCAAATGATCCTGCTGAACTTGATATATTTAATTTTGTAAATTGTCCTGGGTTACTACCGGTTGAAGCAATTAAAATTTGTAAATCTGTATCTGAGGTATCTTCTGTATAATTTATACTATGAACTGCATAAGAAGTATTTGGGGGCCATAATAATCCACCTCCTATATCAGCAGTACCTCCATTAACAAATGCATATTGAAGTACTCCTGTTGAACTTTTAAAACTTGATAAACATTTAGATATTGCTCCTACTGCTGGTGAAGGAGTAGGGGTTGCTGTACTAGTTGGGGGAGGTGCAAATTTACAAGCTAATGAAAATGATTTATCCGCTGAAGAAGAAGGATAATTTCTCCATTGTAATGAAGAAGAAACATCACTAACTGGATTAGATACATCTCCTGAAAATGAGGTATCAAATAAACTAGCAGTTGCTTCAGATCTTAGTTCTACAAAGTCATCACTTTGTTGAGCTGAAGATCCTCCCTCAATGGTTCCTCCTTGTATAGTAGTATTGCTTGCACTACCGGATTGCTTAAATGGTCCAAACTGTGGTATTGGCATATTATCCTAATTTATCTTCTATAGCTTTTATACGTTGTTCAAGTTCTATTACTGCCTTATGCATGTGTGCTAATACTGGCCCATTATTCATTCCTAAGTAACCATCACTGCCTGTAAATACTGCGTAAGGTAAAACTTCTTGAACTTCTTGAGCTATGAATCCAGCATCAGGACTTCCATTTTTATTATACTCGTATGACGAGAATTTCTTAATTTTATTTAAACTACCAGATATTTCAATTATATTATCTTTTAATCTTCTATCTGAAGTGGTTATAAAGTTAGCAGCTGTTATAGTACTAGTAGCTGTCATAGCACCTGTAAGTGCTAAAGTACTTCCATTAAAGGTTAAATTACTTTCACCATTAATAGTATCTGTAGCACCTGTAGCTGTTAATACATTATTATTTGTGTTATTTGTAATTGTAAACGCAGGGGCAGAAGCTGATATACTAGAGAATATAGCAAATCCTGTTTGAGGTGCATTAAACTTAATTACCGATGTGTTAACTGTAGGGAATGAAACATCCTCTGATATTATTAAGTTATAAGAACTATCAAATATATCTACATTTAAAGGTCTTGTATCTAAGTTGTGAGTTATACTCCATGTTTGTGATGAAGAACCTTGTGTATGAACATATCCACCACCACCTGAAGCACCTTGAGCACCATCAGTACCTGAAGTACCATTTGTACCACTTGTTCCAGCTACACCTGAAGTACCATTTGTACCTGAGGTTCCATTTGTTCCTGAAGTACCATCTGTTCCATTTGCTCCATCAACACCTGAAGTACCGTCTGTTCCAGAAGTACCATCTGTTCCAGAAGTACCATCTGTTCCAGAAGTTCCATTAGTTCCACTTGTTCCGTCTGTACCTGAAGTACCATCTGTACCACTTGTTCCATCTGTAGCACTAGTTCCATCTGTACCTGAAGATCCACTTGAACCACTTGATCCTGAAGTACCGTCTGTACCACTTGTTCCGTCTGTTCCCGAAGTACCATCAGTTGCGCTTGTTCCGTCTGTTCCCGAAGTACCATCAGTACCACTTGATCCATCTGCACCACTTGATCCTGAAGATCCACTTGTTCCGTCTGTACCTGATGAACCACTTGTTCCATCTGCACCACTTGTACCATTTGTACCTGATGTACCATCTGTTGCAGAAGTACCATTAGTACCACTTGAACCTGAAGAACCACTTGAACCTGATGTACCATCTGTACCCGAGGTACCATCTGTAGCTGAAGTACCGTCTGTTCCTGAAGTACCATCTGTTGCGGAAGTACCATCTGTACCACTTGATCCTGAATTTCCACTTGAACCTGAAGATCCATCAGTACCATTAGTTCCTGAAGTTCCATTTGTTCCGCTTGTACCGTCAGTACCACTTGTTCCGTCTGTTGCACTTGTTCCATCAGTACCATTTGTACCTGAAGATCCGCTTGAACCTGAAGTACCGTCTGTTCCACTTGATCCTGATGTACCATCTGTACCACTTGAACCTGATGTGCCATCTGTTCCACTTGTTCCGTCTGTACCTGAAGTACCATCTGTACCATTTGTTCCTGAAGATCCGCTTGAACCTGATGTGCCATCTGTTCCACTTGATCCACTAGTTCCATCTGTACCTGAAGTACCATCAGTTCCTGAAGTACCATCTGTAGCACTTGTACCATCAGTTCCACTTGAACCGCTTGTTCCGTCTGTACCACTTGATCCTGAAGTTCCTGAAGAACCACTTGTACCACTAGTACCATCTGTACCGCTTGTACCATCTGTTCCTGAAGTACCGTCAGTACCACTTGTACCACTTGATCCTGAAGTTCCTGAAGAACCACTAGTTCCTGAAGTACCGTCTGTTCCGCTTGAACCTGAAGTTCCTGAAGTACCATCTGTTCCTGAAGAACCTGAAGATCCACTTGAACCTGATGTGCCATCTGTTCCGCTTGAACCTGAAGTACCATCTGTACCTGAAGTACCATCTCCACCAGAAGCACCATCTAAATTAACTGAGAATGATGAATATGTTCCTGAACCAACTGTTCTAAATGGAGCACCAAATGCTAAAGCTCCTGTTGCTGAGTTATAAGATATAACCTCACATTCCTGGAAATTGGTTGTATTATGTACTACAATAATAGATTGGGCAGGTGTATAAGCTAAACCAGTGCCTACGGTTATTGTTCCACTATTGCCTAAAGTAAAACTTGTAGTTGAAGTTGTTTTATATTTGTCTGATGTTCCACTTGTACCATCTGTTCCTGAAGTACCATCTGTAGCACTTGTACCATCTGTTCCACTTGAACCGCTTGATCCATTTGTACCATTAGTACCATCTGTACCTGAAGAACCTGAAGCTCCTGAAGAACCACTTGTTCCGTCTGTTGCAGATGTACCACTTGTTCCATCTTCACCTGATGTACCGTTTGTTCCGTCTGTTCCTGAAGATCCACTTGAACCATCTGTTCCATCTGTACCTGAAGTTCCGTTTACTCCACTTGTACCATCTGTTCCACTTGATCCTGAAGTACCATTTGTTCCTGAAGTACCATTAGTTCCACTTGTACCATCTACTCCTGAAGTTCCATCAGTAGCTGAAGTACCATCAGTACCATTAGTTCCTGAAGAACCTGATGTTCCTGAAGAACCACTTGTACCACTTGAACCGCTTGTTCCATCTGTTGCGGAAGTACCATCTGTACCAGCAGTACCTGAAGTACCATCTGTTGCAGAAGTACCATCAGTACCATTTGTTCCTGAAGAACCTGATGTTCCTGAAGTACCATCTTCACCACTAGTTCCTGAGGTACCATTTACACCTGAAGTACCATTTGTACCACTTGTTCCATCTTCACCTGATGAACCACTTGAACCACTTGATCCTGAAGATCCACTTGTTCCTGAAGTGCCATCTATACCTGAAGTACCGTCTGTACCTGAAGTACCGTTTGTACCTGAAGATCCACTTGTACCATCTTCACCTGAAGATCCTGAAGAACCACTTGAACCACTTGTACCATCTGTACCTGAAGTTCCGTTTACTCCACTTGTACCATTTGTACCTGATGTTCCATTTGTACCATCTGTACCGCTTGTAGCACTTGTTCCTGAAGAACCACTTGAACCGTTAGTACCATTTGTACCATCTGTTCCTGAAGTACCATCTGCTCCACTTGAACCACTTGTACCTGAGGTACCATCATTTCCACTTGAACCACTTGTTCCATCTGTAGCACTTGTACCATTAGTACCATTTGTTCCTGAAGAACCGCTTGTTCCATCAGCACCTGATGTACCATTTGTACCACTTGTTCCATCTGTAGCACTTGTACCATTAGTTCCACTTGAACCACTTGTTCCATCTGTTCCACTTGTACCATCTGCTCCACTTGAACCACTTGTACCTGATGTACCGTCTGTTGCTGAAGTACCATCTGTACCATTTGTACCATCTGTTCCACTTGTACCATCTGCTCCACTTGAACCTGAAGATCCACTTGTACCACTAGTACCATCTGTACCATTTGTACCTGAAGAACCGCTTGTTCCATCAGTACCATTTGTTCCTGAAGTACCACTTGTTCCATCTGTTCCTGAAGTACCTGATGATCCTGAAGTACCTTTATCACCTGTTACAACAAATGATAAATGAAGTGCTTCTCCATTTGTAAAAGGATCTGTTCCAGCTGAGTGGGCAATACCATCAACTGCTAAGGTAAACCAACCTGAATTATCAGTAACATCAGAGATTTCAAATAAGACATATCTTGTAAAATCATCTTGGTCAACCATTCTAAGGTGACCTTTAATACTGTTTGTTCCGTTTTTAATAGTTAATAACCAATTACTTATATCTGCTCCACTTGTATCTATATCATCTATATAAACTTGAGTAGCATCATATGTTGTAGCATCATTAACTTTAACTTTTCCACTTCCTGGGTCTGAAGTTGCGGTGTTTGTATCAAAATTAAAATTAAAAGTAGCACCACCAAATCCACCATCGGCACCTGAAGAACCACTTGTACCATTTACACCACTTGAACCTGATGAACCATCTGTACCATTAGTACCATTTGTTCCTGAAGAACCACTTGAACCATCTGTTCCATTTGTACCTGAAGTACCATCAGCACCACTTGATCCTGAAGAACCTGATGTACCATCCGCTCCTGAAGAACCACTAGTTCCTGAAGTACCATTTGTTCCTGAGGTACCATTTGTACCATTTGTACCATCTGTACCTGATGTACCATCAGCACCACTTGAACCACTTGATCCTGAGGAACCACTTGTTCCGTCTGTACCTGATGAAGTAGCTGCTTCTTTTGTTCCAACATTTCCAGCAGCATCTATAACTAAAACTGTTTCTTCAGCAGGCTTATTACTAAGACCTGTTAATTGTATAGTTGAACCTGTTATTTCTTGAGATTCAATTACAAGTTCTGATTTTAAATTATTTACAAAAGTAAAGTCTTGTTTAGTTGTACTTATGTTTGAACCTATAATATGTGAATTATTATGTAGGGCATTATTATCATGACCACCTAATATACTTGAATATATTGCAGAAGCAGTGTTCATTAAACCACCAGCAATTGTAATAACACTATGTCCTTGTTTAACTAAGTTTCCGCGACCACCACCAATAACTGAGGTATGTGAGCCAGAAATCATGTTATCTAATCCACCAGCAATTACAGTATAATTTCCAAATCCAGTATTACCTGTTCCTAATATTTTATTTAATTCACCACCACCAATTACACCACTTCTTACTCCTGAAGAAGCAGATCCGTGAATAATGTTTGTAAGACCACCACCTATATTACCATAAGTTGAGGAATTTGTATCAGAACCACTAATTACGTTTTCTACACCACCACCTATAAAGGAATAATCAGCACCTGCTGTATTATTTTGACCTCCAGCTATTGTAGCTTTTGTTGATGTTAATGTTGTACTAGAACCACTTACTGGAACAATTCCTTCTGTTTTATTATTTGAAGTTGTTCCTGAATTATATTGATAAGGACCTGTAACTCCATCTTGGCCACTTGAACCTGAAGATCCGTCTGTTCCATCTGTACCTGCAGTACCACTTGTTCCGTCTGTACCATTTGTTCCTGAAGTTCCGTTTACTCCTGAAGTACCATTAGTACCTGATGTACCATCTGCTCCACTTGATCCACTTGAACCTGATGTACCATGAGTACCAGTACCACCATCTTCTCCACTTGAACCTGAAGAACCACTTGTTCCGTCTGTACCACTTGTTCCATCAGCACCTGATGTACCATCTGTACCATCTGTTCCTGAAGTACCTGTATTACCTGATGAACCACTTGAACCTGAAGATCCACTTGAACCATCTGTTCCGTCTGTACCACTAGTTCCATTTACTCCTGAAGTTCCATCAGTACCATCTGTCCCAGAAGTACCATTTACTCCACTTGAGCCACTTGTACCATCAGCACCTGAAGATCCACTTGTACCATCTGCCCCATCTAATCCACTAGTTCCATTTGTACCTGAAGTACCACTAGTACCATTAGTTCCTGAAGAACCGTTTGTACCATTTGTTCCTGAAGTTCCATCTCCTCCATCATTACCTGATGTTCCATTTGTTCCAGAAGTACCGTTTGTACCACTTGATCCTGAGGTACCATCTCCACCATCATTACCTGAAGTACCACTTGATCCACTTGAACCACTAGTACCATTTACTCCTGAAGTTCCGTCTGTTCCACTTGTTCCGTTTGCTCCATCAACACCTGATGTTCCATCTTCACCACTTGATCCACTTGTTCCAGAAGAACCACTAGTACCATTTCCTCCATCTGCACCACTTGATCCAGAAGAACCACTTGTTCCATCAGTACCATCTGTACCATTTGTACCTGAAGTACCATCTTCTCCACTAGTTCCTGAAGTACCGTCATTTCCACTTGATCCACTTGTTCCAGAAGAACCACTTGATCCACTTGATCCATTAGTACCATCTGTTCCACTTGATCCATTAGTACCATCTGTACCTGAGGTACCTGTATTACCCGATGAACCACTTGATCCACTTGAACCTGAAGATCCATCAGTACCATTAGTACCATCTGTACCACTTGTACCATCTGCTCCTTTATCACCTGTAGTAACAAAAGAACAAATTACATCTTCATTATTAGTAAATGGGGAAGTTGCACTTGATGCTTCAGCTGTTACATTTAAAGTATTTGTACCAGTAGCTGGATTATTTAAAGTTATATCATTAATAGCATAAGTAATAAATTGAGTTGAATCAGATTTATTAGCTATTCTTATATGACCTTTTACAGCTGAGGTCGAACTGTCTATTGTTTGTAGGGTAGAGGTAATATCATTACCCCCATCATCATTTGTAGAAATTGAACAAGTTGTAGCAACATTTTGAGTTGTATTATTTAAGGCTACATCTCCTGAAGGTAATGTTGAAGTAACATCAGTTTGAGTATTAAAAGTAAAATCAAATGTATTACCACCAAATCCACCATCTGCACCATCAGTACCACTTGTACCCGCAATACCTGAAGAACCTGAAGAACCATCTGTACCATTAGTACCACTTGTACCATCTGTACCTGAATTTCCACTTGTACCATCTGTACCATCTGTACCTGAAGTACCATTTACTCCACTTGAACCACTTGAGCCACTTGAACCGTCTGTTCCGTTGGTACCTGAAGTACCACTTACACCACTAGTACCATCGGTGCCACTTACTCCTGATGTACCATCTGTACCGTTTGTACCGTCTGTACCATCTGTACCTGAAGTACCATTTACTCCACTTGTACCATTTGTACCTGAAGAACCATCTGTACCATTTGTACCTGATGTACCTGTATTACCTGAAGAGCCACTTGAGCCACTTGAGCCACTTGAACCTGAAGTACCATCTACTCCACTTGATCCAGATGTTCCATTTACACCATCATTACCAGAAGTACCATTAGTTCCTGAAGTACCATTTGTACCACTCGATCCTGAAGTTCCATCTCCTCCATCATTACCTGATGTTCCATCTGTACCATTTGTACCTGAAGTACCGTCATTACCTGCAGTACCACTACTACCATCTGTACCATCTGTTCCACTTGTTCCATTTATTCCTGAAGATCCACTACTTCCACTTGATCCTGAAGTGCCATCTGCTCCACTTGAACCAGAAGATCCTGAAGAACCATCTGTACCATTTGTACCTGAAGTACCATCTGTTCCAGAAGTTCCATCTGTACCACTTGTTCCATTAGTACCACTTGTTCCGTCTGTACCACTTGAACCACTTGTACCATCTGTAGCACTAGTTCCATCTGTTCCTGAAGAACCTGATGTACCATCTGTACCTGAAGTACCATCTGTACCATCAGTTCCACTTGTACCATCTGTTCCAGAAGTACCACTCGCACCTGAACCTCCTTCTAACATTAATAAATAAGGTGGTTCACCTGCTACACTATAAATTCCAGCTCCATCAGATGTGTCTATCCAATCACCTCCTACTAATATATTTCCTCCATCAGGTCTAAATAATGTTAAGAATTTTTGTAAAGCTGGTTGAGATTGAGTTGAAGTAACCATCCCTGTACCTGAACCATTACCCACTACAGCTGTACCTAGTACATCTCCTGTTATATTTTGAACATCTATACTACCATTTTGAGTAGCATGTATTGTAAGAGTATCAGTTCCAAAACTAGCTGATATTGGAGCACCTGCTACTGTTGCCGCAGATGTTATATCAGCAGCTATTTGTTGTTCATTAGCACCTGGAAAACCTGATTCTACTACGTTTGCAGTTACAGGTTTTACTGTAAATGCATTAACAGTTCCTCCATTAGAATGGGTTATAGCAAATTCACCAGTTGCACTAGGATAACTACCTGTTCCACCTGAATTAGCTAATGCTATAAATACACCAATGGAAGCACCATAAGCTAATGTTCCACTATTTGTTGCTGAAGCAAATCCACCTCCTGTAGTTCTAATACTTGATGATACAAATGTTTGTGAAGCATCAACATTAATAGATTGAGTGATTTGTTCTATAGTTAATGTACTACCTGCTGCATCTTGAGGTATAACATCAACACCATTAATTTCGAGATTATATTGTGTTTCGTTAAATGTTGGGTTTGCAGCACTACCTGTTACTTCAGCTTGTCTAAAGTTTGTTAATTGATAAAATGTTGGTTTAGCATCATTTGCACTACTAGTAGTATAATTATTACTCCCACTTAAATGCCAAACTGCACCTGGATATCCATAACTAACAAGTTGGGGTGCATCAAAATTAGTTATAATTTTATTAAATGGTCTAACATTTACATTATTACCTCCATATAAATCTGATACAGTACCTAATATTTGGGGGTCATCTTGTGAAGCAGTTATTAATTGATATGGGGCAGAAGAATGAGTTACTTTAACGTAATCTCCTATACTTAAATTACTTGATGAAGAAGGATAAAAAGTAAATCTTTGAAATGGTCTATATACTTTATAATACTGTTCAACTGCTAATAATTTAGCTCCAGATGCAAATTGATCAATTTTATTAATTGCTATTATTGC
>MDSV01100405.1_pt1 | contig 38593 bp, 37 predicted proteins | sample 810851 | NCBI WGS metagenome assembly MDSV01 (sample SAMN05326640, study PRJNA326480) | marine metagenome | isolation source: seawater | place: Atlantic Ocean: North East | collected 2012 | reverse complement strand
TTTGATTTAGTACAATATTATTGGTTATACTATCGTCCATAAGGTAAGTTTCTTGCGGTACATATCCAATAACAGATTGTAAAATTGTCAGCTGATTAGAATCCAGTTCTGATTCATCAATTAATATTTTTCCTTTTTGAAGTTCAAGCAGACCAGATAAAATATCCATTAGAGTTGTTTTACCTGATCCTGAAGTACCTGTAATGCCTGTAATTTTTTGCTTTTCTATTTTTATATTTACATCATGAAGTACATAGGAATTTTTTTTATATGCAAACGTTATATTTTGCATATTTATATTATTTTTAAATTTTAAAGTAATGTTATTCTGGTGCTTCTTGTCAGATATTTTTGAATTTTTATTTAAATCGTCGCGTATAGCATTCCATGCTGCAATATTTACTCTTATGCTTCCAAAATTATTAAATATAGTTTGAAGCATTGGTAATAGTCTATATCCGGCTAATAGGAAAAAAGTAGCAGTTGGTATTAAAGCAATATAATTTGGATTATAGTTAATGTTGTAAAGAACTACAGAAATTATAGATATAACAAGAATTGTTTCAATGAAATACTTAGGCCAAATTGAAATTATTCTATATTTTAGAAGAGTATTATAGAGTTTTAAATTAAAATTTTTAAAAATATTTAGAAAGAATATTTCTATTTTATAAAACTTTAATAATTTAATTCCGCGAAAACTTTCATTTATTAGTTTTATTCTATTATTATAAGAGTCACTAATAATCTTTCCATAAACTAAAAAAATAGTTTTAATAAGCAATATTAGAATTAGGTAAAGTATTGAAAATAATCCCATAATCATTAATGCTGACTTTGTGTCAACTAAAATTAAGCCAATAACAATAAATACTGTTATTATACCTTTTGAAATTATATCAAGAAATTGATTAAAAACAGCATCAGCAAATCTATTAACTTCCTTTTCAATATTTTTAATCAATAATGCAGAATTTTTTTCTACATGAAATATATATTTTTCAAACAAGTAATTTGAAAATAATTTATTAATAATAATTTTTTCGACTCTATTAGTAGCAAATATAATTAATGATTGAGTAAGTCCAATGAATAAATTCGAGAAAATAAAAAACGCTATAAAGATAAATCCAAAAAAATTAATTGCGTTGGCATTATCGATATTAAATGAGGATAATATCAAAGGTATATAATAATAATTTTCATTATTGACTATGTTTGGATCACTAATTAACGAAATAAAAGGTAAAACACTAGCAATTGCGGCTATTTCTAAGATACCAGCAAGAATCATAAAAATTTGAAGAAAAACAATATAAAATATTTGCTTACGATTTAAGAGAGTAAGAAAGACTCTAGTATTATTATATAAATTTCTAAACATAAATAATTAAGATTTAAATTAGTCCAATTGTAATTTTGATTTTGCCTTACTTCCTTTGTAAAGATTATATAGAATCGGAAACTTAGGCTCTATAAATTTTTGATTTTCATAAAGATAGTTTCCAACTGACCAGTATGATGCAGGATTTAGCTGAAAAATTAATTGTCTTCTAGTCTTATTAATAGATGGATTTCCTGCTTTATGTAAACATAAATGTGGAGCAAATATAAGTATATTTTCTAGCGCTTTACTAGTGAACACTAAATCAGGTTCAAATTCTATATTTTTATTAACCGCAGATGAATAGTTTTTTGAAAATTTATGATTTTTTATATTCATCCCTCCTGATATTTCACCTATATCATTTAGAGGTATTATTATTTTAATATTGTTCTTGCTATAGGGACCGTCCTTATGCCAGTGATTAGCATACCAACCTTCATTTTGATCCTTTTTTGGAATATGCTTTGTTTCGTAAGCAGTAATATGATCAATATTATATTTAAAACCAGTTAACTTATGTAAATTCTCAGCAATTTTATTTTCAATAAATACTTTATAGATAATATCTTGTATCTCATTTTTACTAATTATGATTTTATCCAAAAATGGATTAGGGCAAAAAATATTTTTTTTTTCTAGTACTAAATTAATCCTTTTATTTAAAGAGATTTTTTGATACCCATTTGTGTGAAAACTTTGTTTTAAATCTACATTTACATTATCTTTTAGAAATAAATCTTCAAATAATGAAGCAATAAAACTATATGTGATAAAGATAAATTGCTTAAGATAATATTTCATTATTAATTATATTTTTCTTAAAAATGTATATATACCACATCCATAGTGAATATTTTTAATATCACTTGGATTAGAATTTTTTACTAGCATGCCTCTATCATTTACAAAATCAAATCGAACCAGCTCTAATTTTTCACATCCATCCCAACTAAATATCTCATTTGGGCGAAAGACTCTATGGGCATTAAATTCTATTCTTGGCTGATCAGATATAGGAAAACTTATATACAATTTACCTCCAATATCTAAGATTTTAATAATATTTGAGAACCCCTTTAAATGACCATTTATATCAATTTTATCTCCATATCTTCCTAGCCCAAAATGTTCAATAGCATGAAGACACGAAACTGAAGGGTACTTATTTTTGCTAAAAATTTCATCCATAAAGTCATGTTGTTTAAAGTTTATATTTTCGATTGTATTTTCAAGTTTACGAACATCAGAAACATCAATTTTTCTGTATGAGGCTACATGAGCAACAAATCCATCTATTCTTGAAGCGATATCAAGATGCTTATCAGGATTGTCATTATAAATGAACTGACTAACTAATAAATCTTGGTGAAAGTAATGTCCTTTAGCATTACCAGCATTATCCTTATAGTCTGTAAGTATAGGATTTATTCTATGTATTTTTTTTGAAATAATACTAAATTTTAGAAAATCTCTTACATATCTTGGTAAATAAATTAATGAAATAAAGTTTTTTAAATTAAATCCAAACAGACTAAAAATATTACTAATTTTTTTTAAAATATTAACCATAGAAAGTAAGAATATATATCTATATATTCATTAAATAAACATCAAATCAAAGGTCATTAACTAAACAATCATGCCAAAAATTCTCATAATTGGAAGCAACTCATTTTCAGGATCATCCTTTATAGATTTTATATTAGATAAAAATTTTGATGTAATTGGCATAAGCAGATCTAACGAATATAAAGATGTCTTTCTTAGATATAAGCAAAATAAAAATATAAAGAAATTTAAGTTTTTGAAATTAGATTTAAATAAGGATTTCAATAAAATTTGTAGTTTAATAAATTCTAAAAAGCCTGAGTATATTATAAATTTTGCTGCACAAGGCATGGTAAACGAAAGTTGGAATAACCCACTAGATTGGTATCAAACTAATTTTATTAGCCAAACTAGATTAATTGAGTTTTTAAAAAATAAAAATTTTTTAAAGAAATATATTCATTTTACTACCCCAGAAGTATACGGAAATCTAAATAATTGGAAGAAAGAGTCGTTTGATTTTTATCCTAGTACGCCGTATGCTCTTTCTAGAGCTGCATCCGATACGCATCTAAAAAATTTATTTGATTTAATTAAATTTCCAGTGATATTTACTCGAGCAGCTAATGTTTATGGTGAAGGGCAGCAACTTTATAGAATTATTACTAAATCAATGCTATCTTTTCGGTCAAGAACAAAAATCCAATTACATGGAGGAGGAACTTCAATAAGGTCTTTCATACATATTGACGATGTTTCAAGTGCTCTTTTTAAAATAATCAAACAAGGCAAGATAGGAGAGACTTACCATATTTCATCGAAAAATATGATTTCAATAAAAAATTTAGTGACCAAGATCTCAAAAATAATGGAGGTTGATTCCAAAAATTTAGTTGAAAGTTCAGGTGAACGTCGAGGAAAAGACCATAGCTATAAATTGGATAGCACAAAGATTAGAGCTAAATTAAAGTGGAGAGATGAAATTAGTTTGGAAAATGGACTAAAAAGAACTCTTCTGTGGATAGATGAAAATTATAAAGTATTAAGCAAACAGCCAAACGTTTATATACATAAAAAATAAAAGGAAAGTTATGAAGATATTAGTTACGGGAGGGTGTGGATATGTTGGTACGGTTCTGATAGACTATTTATTAAAAGATAATCATGCCATTACCGTTATAGATACTGAGTGGTTCGGAAATTATTTAGAGAAACACAAAAATTTAAATATTATTAAAGAAAATATTTTAAATTTAGAAAAATTTTCATTTGAAGGCTATGAATGCATTATTCATTTAGCCAATATAGCGAATGATCCAGCGGTAGATTTAGATCAGACTCTATCATGGGAAGTGAATGCATTAGCTGCCCAACAAATTGCAGATAAGGCTGTAAGAGATGGAGTAAATCAAATAATATATGCTAGTTCGGGAAGTGTATATGGCATTAAAGACGAAGATAAGGTGACAGAAGAACTATCTCTAGTTCCAATATCTGCATATAATAAAACAAAAATGGTTGCTGAAAGAATTTTTCTTAGTCATAAAGATAAAATTAAGATTCACTGTATCAGGCCTGCAACGGTATGTGGCTATTCACCAAGAATGAGATTAGATCTAAGTGTTAACATGCTTACAATGCAGGCATTATCAAATAAGAAGATCACAGTATTTGGAGGAAATCAAATAAGACCTAATATTAATATTCATGATATGTGCAGAGTATATCAACATTTTTTATCAAAAAGTGAAATTGATTCAGGTACATTTAATGCAGGTTTCGAAAATATTTCAATTTTAGATATTGCAAAAAAGGTTAAAGAGAAAATTGATACTGACATTATTATTACAGAGTCAAATGATCCAAGGTCATATAGACAAAATTCTGATAAGCTATTTTCAACTGGTTTTATACAAAAATATTTTGTAGATGATGCAATAAATGAAATAATTGAAAAATTTAACAATAAAGAATTAGAAGATAAAGAGGAACACTATACAATCAAAATGATGAAGAAAATTTTATCTCAAGAAAGTCAAAAAATTTAATTATGGGAAAAGAAATAGATCTACTAAAAAACTATCCTAAGGCAAAAAGAAATTTAGTTGAAAGATTAGAAAATAAAAATAAAAAAGATAGAGAGATAGCTAGAAAGTTTGGCAAAGACTTCTTTGATGGAGAGCGAAATCATGGCTATGGAGGATTCAATTATAATCCTAGATTCTGGGGACCAGTTATACCTACTTTTATTGAGTATTGGAATTTAGATAAAAATAGTTCTGTTTTAGACGTGGGATGTGCAAAAGGTTTTATGATGCATGATATTATGAATGCTTTACCAGGAATAACTGTAAAAGGTATTGATATTTCAAAATATGCTATTCAAAATTGCATTGAGTCAGTTGTTGATCATGTGCAAGTAGCAGATGCAAAAGAGATACCTTTTGATGATAATAGCTTTGATATAGTTATTTCTATTAATTCAATTCATAATTTAGAAAAAGAAGATTGTGCAAGAGCATTAGAGGAAATTGAGCGTGTGAGTAAAAATAATTCTTTTATTACAGTTGATGCTTATAGAAATAATGAGGAGAAAGAAAGAATGTACGCTTGGAATCTTACCGCTAAAACAATTATGTCTGTTGATGAATGGGTAAATTTTTTCAAAGATGTTGGATATAATGGCGATTATTACTGGTTTATTCCATGAATGATTCTTCGTTACTAGATCTTTACTATAAACTCTTCCAAATTAGAACTTTGGAAGAGATGATTGCTTTTAGATATTCAGAACAAAAGATGAGATGTCCAACACACTTATCAACGGGGCAAGAAGGAGTTGCTGCAGCATTTAGCTTAGCTGTTCGTAAAAATGATTTTGCAGTAAGTACTCATAGGGGTCACGCTCACTATCTTGCTAAGGGCGGTTCACTGAAATCCCTAATTGCTGAAATTTATGGAAAAAAAACGGGATGTTCTAGTGGCAAGGGAGGATCAATGCATTTAATTGATTTAGATGTAAATTTCATGGGAACGTCAGCGATAGTTGGTAATAGTATTCCCCTTGGAGTAGGTTTAGGATTATCCAGTAAAATTAAAAAATCAGACGATATTAGTTTTATTTTCTTAGGAGATGGCGCAATTGAGGAAGGAGTCTTTTATGAATCTGTAAATTTCTCAATATTGAAAGAGTTGCCTGTTATTTTTATTTGTGAAAATAATCTATATTCTGTTTATAGTGGACTTGATGTTCGCCAGCCTAAAGAAAGAAAAATTTCAAATATGGTTTCAGCAATGGGTATCGAGTCTACATGCTGTGATGGTAATAATGCGATAGACAGCTTTGAGATAATCCAAGAAAAAATAGAAAAAGTTAGAAAGAATTCCCACCCACAATTTTTAGAATTTTCTACTTACAGATGGAGAGAACATTGCGGACCTAATTTTGATAATGACATTGGGTATCGCTCCAAAAGTGAATATCTAGAATGGAAAAAAAAGGACCCACTTATATTTGTCAGAGAAATAATATCTAATAAATCTCAGGTTGAAATAGTTGAAAAAAAAGTCCAAAAAGAAATTGAAGAGGCTTTTGAATTTGCGGAGAAGAGCCCATTTCCAGATTTATCTGAGGCCCTTCAAGGAGTTTATGCTGAGAAGTAAAATATGTCACTAAAAACCTATGCAGAAGCAATTAACGAGGCATTACACTTTGCGCTTCAGTCGGATGATAATGTTATATGCTATGGGTTAGGAGTCACTGATCCAAAAGCAGTTTTTGGAACAACAGTTGGTTTAGAAAATAAATTTGGCAAAGACAGAGTCTTTGATATGCCTACATCTGAAAATGCCATGACTGGAGTCGCTATAGGCGCTTCATTAAACAAAATTAAACCGATTGTTACACATCAGAGATTAGATTTTTTTTTACTTGCTATGGATCAACTGGTTAATAGTGCAGCTAAGTATTATTACATGTATGGATCTAAGATTAGTGTTCCTATTACAATAAGACTTATTATAGGAAGAGGTTGGGGACAAGGACCGACCCACTCGCAGAATTTACAAGCTTGGTTTTCTCATATACCTGGTTTAAAAGTAGTTATGCCAACAACTCCTCAAGATGCAAAATCAACTCTTATTAATTCGATATTTGATCCTAATCCAGTAATATTTCTTGAGCATCGATGGCTACACCAAGTTAAAGGTGATGTATCTGAAAAAAACCAGGTAGAAAATTTAAAGGGTTCAAAACTAATAAGAAAGGGTAGTGATATTACAATTATTTCAATGTCTTATATGACATTAGAAGCATTAAAAGCATCAGATTATCTTCTTAAGAATTTTAATATATCTTCAGAGGTTATTGATTTAATTTTAATAAAACCTATTGATTGGGATGAAATATTTTTATCAATTGAGAAAACTGGAAGAGTCTTAGTAGTTGACACTGGATTTACAACGGGTTCTGTAGCTGGCGAAATAATAGCCAATATAGTGACAAAAAAATTTAATTTTTTAAAGTCAGCTCCTTCTAGATTAGCAATGCCCGATGTACCAGAGCCAACCAGTTTTGGATTAACTAGAGGATTTTATATTGGTGCAAAAGATATCGTTATGGAGACTTTAAATCAACTAAAAGAGAATTATAATAAATTGAGTTTAGAAGAACTAGATGAACCAGAATTACATGATGTACCCGGAGAATGGTTTAAAGGTCCATTTTAATTATTATACTAAATGCTTATTTTTTTCTAAAAATTTGCTACTTATTTTAGTTCCCAATTTATCAAATACCTCAATAAATTCTCTATTAAAGCTTAATGAAGCTTTCAAATCTTTCTGCAGTCGAGATTGCTCTTTATTATCTTTCCAGTTTCCATTCATTCTCTCGATATGTTCCTGGATTGCATCAAATATTTCTTCAGGAGTATTATCTTCAACTAATAAACCGTTATCTTTAAAATAATTACCTTTGTGATGTATATCAAAATCCATATTTAATAAAAACATTTCCTTAAAAGTTAAATACCTTCCTAAACCTTCATCATATATACGTTTAAAGATCATTGTTGAATTGGAACCCCATGCAATCATTTCATTTGGATTAAACGGTATATAATTTACGAGAACCTGTGGTTTTCTTAAAATTCTGGATACTGTTTCAATACCTGAATTGCACCCAACAATAAATTCTGACTTTGCGATTAACATCAAATCGTCATAATCAGAACCATTTTCCTCTGTCTTATCAACATAATTACCTTCATATTTATTTTCCACAATTCTTCCAATTCTTACAAACTTGAAATTTTTAGAGCTCAGCTGATCAATTGTGTATCTAAAATCTTGGAAAGAAAAGTTCCTATATTTGTGAAAATTTCCGTCACTTCCTATGCTTTTTAAATATGCTTCATCCCTGTTATGTAAACAAATTATTTTTTTATTTAAGAAGTCATCTCCATTTAATCTATATTTTTTGACCTCTTCATCTGAAAGATAGAAGTTTTTAGGAGATATGGAATTTAAATGAAATTTTGGACTCAACTCTTTTTCCCAGCTAATTATATGATCAGAATCAGAATTTACATAGTGAATGGATCCAAAAACCCACGAAAATTTTCTATTAATAAAAAAAATTCTGCTTACTTGAGACCATTTTTTAAGAATTTCTTTATTTGAAACATGATTAGCCTTAATAAATATTGCAATTTCTTTTGAACTTCTTATTGATAAATAGTTATCTATATTTCCACATAAATGCCCTATTCTTCCTGTATGACAATGAGCGATTCTAATTAATACAAATAATCCTATAATTTTTAAAAAAATTATGAGTGCAATACCAATAGTTAATTTAAATATTTTTTTTATCACTGCGCTGTATTATTTTTCATTCTTAATTACTTTAACCAATGAATAAAAAAAATTTTTTCTACCTATAAGTCTTGATATATCCTGAGAGGTAGAATTTAATTTTTTATCACTCATATTAATGTTAGTTAACGGAGATATAATCCTTTCAGATTTGTTAATAATAATTTTATGTGTATTAGGTGTCATTCTCTTCATATTATATTCTATTTTGATTTTCTTTGAACCAGACAAGAAATTATTATTCCTAAAAATATTGCTTAATATTGAGTTAATATTTTTATAATTTTTGTTTTTCCATTGCCTTGATAATTTTACAATAATAATATTTTTTTTGTATCTATCTTTAAATGATTGTATTTCTCTAATTGGAGATTTTCCATAGAAATGAATGAATGATGATCCAAATTTAAAATTTTTGGATAAAACCATTAAAAGAGATTTATTTAGATAATTATTATATTTAGGATTTATTATTTTTTTTTGAATTTTAATACTATTCAAATTTGCTGCAGGAGTAAGAAATACATAGTCAAAGCTATAATTTATATTCTTAACACAGATTTTAATTTCTTCATTTGTTTCAATTATTTTAGATACTTTTTCTCTATAAAAATTTACTTTTTTTGTTTTTAATTTTTCTAACAAATATGAGGAGAAATCTTTTTTTCCATAGCTAAAATCATTCATATTAAATTCATCATATTCATTTTTATTTTTTGGGAATGAACTAATATTTCTACTATTAGGGTTTATCGAATAAGGTTTTTTTGTCCAGGGACTATTTGGTATATTTATTAGATTTAATAAATCATTAGCTAATCTATTAGGCATTAATATATGAGTAGATGAAGGATAGTGTTTTTTTTTATATTTAGTAGTTTGCCATGCACCACCAATTTCTTTTTTTTCAAATATTGTTAATTTAGCATTAAATAATGCATATATATTAGCAACTAAAAGTGTAATTGGGGATGTGCCTATAAAAGCGATTTTTTTATTTTTAAATTTTAAAAAATCATCTTCATATTTACCAATTTCATATTTCTTAAGAAATTTGATAAAACTAATTTGATTCCATTTTGTTTTATTTAACACCGATACCCATGGCAATAAAATACTGACTTGTCTCTCTTTTACCTGTGTGCACTGTTTCGTCGTTCATAGATAATATAATTGAATTTTTAAAATATTTTAAAATATATGAATTTAATTGATTGTAAGTTTTAAAATTTGGTTGTTCTTTTAAGTTTTTCTTTTTTGAAAATTTAGTTGCCAGTTTGTTTTGAGTACCCAATATCAAAATACCATCTTTTTTAAGTGATTTTGATATGTTACTTAAAAAAGCATTTTCAAATTTTTTTGGGATTGATGAAATAACATCGAAACATACTGCAGCATCAATTTTAGTTTTAAGCTCACTTTTATAAAAATTATGTAACTTAAAAATTATTTTTGGGTTTTTATTATGTTTCCTAGCTACTTGAATTAAATATTCATCTATGTCGACTGCAAATACTTTTTTAAAATAATTTGACATTATACCTAAACCGATACCATCCCCAGTACCTATGTCTGCTACTTTTGATTTATTTGATAGTAATCGACAGGCATGTTTATACCTTGACATTTGAAACATGATATATTGTGGATCTTCAATATATTTTTTACTTGAGAGAGGTCCTAATTTAGTTGAGCCATATTTTTCATAATCTATTATCGCTTTCTTATACAGTGAATTGTCAATTGATTTCTTCATATGATTATTATTGTACGCAATTTTTTTCAGTTTCTTTAATTGTTTCAATTATATATTTTATATGTTTTTCTAAGTATCTCTCATTAATGTATAAGGCAAAGCTTTTATTTATGTTTTTTTTGGCATTTTTAATATTTTTACTGCCCTTTAATTTTTTTTTAAGATATTTCCAATTAGTTATTAAAAATTTGTAATTTGGGTTTAAAGGAATTTTCTTTGATATTAATTGTTTTATTAGTTTATTTTGATCGAAGCCTTTTCTTACAAAAATAGGTATTATAAACGGAGAAGAGCCTTCTACATTATAGTTAATATAAACAGATCTAGTTTCACTGTTTAATTTTTCTTTTAAATATTTTGTCAGCTTTCTTCTTTTTTTTATTGTAGAGTTTATCTTACTCATTGAAATACATCCAATAGCACTAGAAATTTCATCTAAATTATAGTTTAGGCTTGAAAATAGATTTTTTGATGGGTCCCTCTGATCATAACTTTTTAACCATGAGGGTTTACCTCTATCAGCAATAGCTAAGCAAGTTCTATGTAATGACTTTGATTTAGTATAAATCATTCCTGCTGCACCATTAGCCGTAATAGTTTTTCTACTCATCATAGAAAAAGCTGCTATATCTCCAAAGTTCCCAACTTTTATATCTTTAATTTCCGCACCATGTGCTTGACTACAATCTTCTATTATTTTTATGCCTCGATTTTTACACGCAGACTTTATTCCGGTAAAATCTACTGTTTCGCCAGATATATGAGCAATCAATACAGCTGAAATTTGTTTTTTTTGATCATTTTCAATACAGTTTTTAATTTTTTCGACTGAAACATTATAAGAATCATTCATTGTATCTATAGCCCAGAGTTTTAAATTATTTTCAATTACAGCATTGATTGCTCCTGGATCAATTATAGGCGGAACTAATACAAAAGATTTAGGCTTCAGTTTTAAACTTTTAATTGCAATAAAAATTGCAGACGATCCACTATTTACAGCGTCAGAATATCCTCTGCCACCCATAAAAATATTAAATTGATTACAAAATTTCTTTTCAAAATATCCTTGAACATAAGGATCTTCATTTATTTTAGTATAATATTTTTGAACTTCTTGGGCAGCACTTACTATCTGATTATTGAAGGCATTTCTTTTAGGGAAAATCATAAAACGTCTTATTTTATAACTTTTTTTAAACCAAAAACAATATATTATTAAATATATTATAAAATGAAAAAATCTCCTCCAATCAAAGCTGCAATTTTAACTCAGGTTAAAAAGCCTTTAGTAATTAAAAATGTTTATTCAAATAAATTAAAGAAAGGACAAGTTCTGGTGAAAATTTTTTTCAGTGGTATTTGTAGAAGTCAGCTTATGGAGTGTAACGGTCAAAGAGGTAAAGATAAGTGGTTACCCCATTTGCTTGGTCATGAGGCTTCTGGAGAAATTGTTAATATTGGAAAAGGAGTTAGTAAATTTAAAATCAAGGATAGAGTTATCCTTACCTGGATAAAATGTGACGGTATTAATGCTTCGCCAGCAAAATATCAATATAGGGATAAAGTAATTAATGCAGGAAAAGTGACTACCTTTTCTAATTATTCAGTGGTATCAGAAGATAGATTAATCAAGATTCCTGATTATTTAGATTACAAAACTGCCTTATTGTATGGGTGTGCAATTCCTACTGGCGCTGGCATAGTAATAAATCAAGTGAAACCAAAAAAAAAAGATAGCGTAATTGTAGTTGGGTTAGGAGGGATAGGTCTATCCGCCTGTTTAATGCTATATGCTAAAGGAGTGAAAAATTTAATTGCTATAGATGTAAATAAAAAAAAACTTTCTTTTGCTAAGAAATTAGGATTTAAAACATTCTTGTATGATCAAAAAAATTTAAAACAAAAAATACATAGATTAACCAATGGCGGAAGTGATTATTGTATAGAGGCTGCCGGTAGAACTAAAACAATTGAATTTGCATTTTCATTAATCAATAATAATGGTAAATTATTTTTTGCATCTCATCCTCCTGATAATGAAAAAATTAAAATTGATCCACATGAATTAATCAAAGGCAAGTCAATTTATGGAAGTTGGGGAGGTTGCCATAAAAACCCTGACAGGGATATCAAGAAAATAATGAGTATTTTTCATAATGCTAATATAAATTTGCATCATTTGATTTCAAAAGAATACAAAATTGAACAAATAAATATTGCAATGAGAGAAATGAAAAATAGTGATGTATTCCGGCCCGTGATTAAAATGGAGCATAGCTAAATAATTTATCTATTTGCTAATTTCAGATTTTTGTGAGTTCCGATGTCAATAAAAGTTTCCTTAGTTTCATATATATAAGCTTTTGATTTTAGCTTTGGCATTATATCTAGGCTAAAGTTTTTTGCATCTTGGTGAGAACTTATAAAGCTAAAAAAATCTTTTGACAGAATATAAATAGCTCCATTCGCAAGATTACCTATATTATTTTTAGGTTTTTCAAAAAAATTAATCATAATACCATCTTTATCTACTTCCATAATTCCACAATTTTGAGGTTCATTGGTTCTAAAAGCTAGAATTGTAATCAAACATTGAGAAGGTCTATTATTATGGTGAATAATTAAATTTGTTAAATCATCTGGCGTATAATTATCTGCATGCAAAAAAATAATATCTTCATTCAAATTAAATTCATTAATATTTTTGATCAGTGTACCGGCTGTACCAAGTAGTTTCTCTTCATATACAGATAATATTTTTTTATTGAATTTTGATTTAGAAATAAATTCATTAACTTTCTCATGTAAATGGTGAGTGTTAATAACGAATTTGCTAACATTTAATTTATCCAATTTTTCTAACCATATTTCAAGTAATTGTCTTCCTTTTATATTTACCAAACATTTAGGTATAATATCTGATAGAGGTTTTAATCTTGTTCCTAAACCTGCGGCTAGAATAAGTGCTTGCATTTTTCTATTTCGTTCAGAAGTGATTTCTGTTTTAGAGGAATATTTCCAGTTTGACCTATTTGTAAAGCAGCAGCTAATGAGCCAATATAGGATGCTTCATATATACTCCCTCCCGCACACATCGCTAAACTTGAGGCAGTTAATAGAGAGTCTCCTGCTCCGGCAACATCAATTGGATTAGTGTTTAAAGCAGATAGCTTGCTAGTAGGCATAGATTTATTTTTATAGTTATTTATAATAATTCCTTGCTGATTAAGTTTTAAAATTACTTGCTTTGATTTAGTTTCTTTTTGTATTTTATTTGAAAGTATAATAAGCCCATCCTCATTATTTTTTAGACTAAGTCTTGCTTCTCTTTCCGTAGGGGTAATTAAATCTGCTTTTTTAAACCTTCCAATATCACCTATTTGTGAGGAAGATTGACTATCGGCTGAGATAAAAATATTTTTCATCTTTGCATTTGAAATACATGCATCAACCAATCTTGATGGTAAAAAACCATAATTAAAATCCGAGAAGATAATGCCATCTATATTTTTTAATAGACTGATAAATTTCTTAATTACCTTATCCTGTAACTTGATATTTATTGATAATTCTTGAAGATTATTTATTCTAATGAGTGTTTTATTCTGGTTTTTGTATCTTTGTTTTAAAGATGTGGGTCTATGATGTTCCTCAAATAAGTGCGCATCAACTCCATATTTTAATAGAGATTTCCTAGCAAATTTGCCCGGCACATCTTTCCCTATCATGCTAATAAACTGAACTTGAGCACCTAATTTACTACCATGGGCCGCAACTATGCCTGCCCCACCTAAAAATTTTTTATTGGATTGTGGTGAAATTACTAATGCAGGATCTTCATGTGACATTCCGATCGGAAGTGACTCAATATATTCATCTACAATTAGATCGCCAATGACAAGCAATTTTATTTTATTAAAATCTGATACCAGACTTATTAATTTGTCATACTTTATTGAGTGATTATGAATATAATCTGTTGGAAAGTCAAAATCAGCTGCTTTATCATTGATCTCTTCATTTATAAAGTCAAATGAAGTCAAATTACTTTCCCCAGAGCTAAATAAAATTTTGCCACCATATTGTTTAAGAATTTTATCTTCAGTATTGAATTTAAATTCATGTTCTTTTCCTTTTACTACAATATTTGGCTTAATTTTTTTTATTGAGTTTTCAATACTATCATTAATGATAAATGCTTCATCAACGAACTCAATACTCTTTATACTCTCAAGTCTAAGTTTTTCGTTAATTCTGACAGCCGCACCTGCTAATTTATCACTTTCAACTCCTACAATTAATTTAGAACCTTGATTTTTTGCATACTTTAATATTCTTAAATGTCCTGGATGAATAATATTAAAATTGCCTGAAACAAATACTGTATTTATTTTTTTATTCATGGTTAGCAAAGTACATTAATCAAGCCTAATAAAAAATATTTTTTATAATATACAACATATATTTTATTTTTTCTGGAATCCATAGATTTTCAATAAAGCTAATATTATAATGCCTATCATGATCGATAGATGAAAATTTTACTGACACTCTTGCTGGATATAATTTTCTACTTATTAGTGAATATCCTTCTATGCCTCTATCGTCATCAATTGAAGCAAATAGTTCATTCTTTAAATATGACATTTTAAAAGGCATGTACCTTATACTAAAAATTGGTTTTTCAATAAAGTGAGGTGTTTCTATATTTTTAAAATTATAATGCCTATTATTCAATAATTTCATAAAAAACTTTTTGGAGAATATGCTTGGAAGTGCAGTTACATATTGATTCAGGTAGGGATGAATATCTCTCAATTCCATAATCTTAAAGTATTCAGAAATACTTAATTTAAATGTACTTATATACCTATCATTTTTTAGTGTGTGAGAGTCAAGACTATCATAAACTTTTTTATGATAACCGAAGCAAAAGAAAGTATATAGCAAAAAATCACTTTCCCTTTTTTCCATTTCAAAAATTACTTCATCTAAAACATTACACTCAGTTTGCAAAATATGATCTTCAACCCAAAATAATATAAAATCGGTTGATACTTCATTTAATATTAGTTTTGTTTCTTTTTGCCAATCTTGGAAATCATGAAATGATATTTTACATTTTGTAGGAATTAGTTCCTTTAAAAAGTGTGAAGCTTCTTCTTTATAAGCTCCCCTAATATTTATTATCCAGATTTTATATTTAGCATCTTTAAAGGAAAATGCAGAATCTCGCATTCTTTGCAAAGTTTCCTTATCGTTGATAAAAAAATTTGCAATTATTGAGTAATTAGATTTCATATTTATTACAAATTATTCTATATATATTGCTAATTATTTAGGCTATATTTATTTTAATTAACTATCTATTTTTTAACTTTCAATGAAGAAGAAAGCTCTTATTACCGGGATTACAGGACAAGATGGTTCTTACCTAGCTGAACTACTTATCTCAAAAGACTATGAAGTTCATGGCATGATAAGAAGGTCATCATCCTTTAATACAGGTAGAATTGAACATTTATACCAAGATCCATTTGAGCAAAATATAAAGTTAATTTTGCATTATGGAGATATGACTGATACTTCTGTAATTAATAAACTAATAAATGAAATTAAACCTGATGAAGTATATAATCTAGCTGCTCAAAGCCATGTTGCAGTATCATTTAACGAACCTGAATACACTGTAAATGCAGACGCACTAGGGACTGTTAGAGTCTTAGAGTCAATAAGGTCGGCTGGTTTAACAAATAAAACAAAATTCTATCAGGCTTCTTCATCAGAAATGTTTGGGAAAACATCTAATAATTTACAAAATGAAGAGACTGTATTTTACCCAAGATCACCTTATGGTGCAGCAAAAGTTTTTTCTTATTGGATAACCAAAAACTACAGAGAAGCTTATGGCATGTTTGCTTGTAACGGTATTTTATTCAATCATGAATCACCTTTAAGAGGTGAAACCTTTGTAACAAGAAAAATCACAAGAGGACTGACGAGAATTAAAGCTGGACTGCAAGACGTGCTATATTTAGGAAATTTGGATGCAAAAAGAGATTGGGGACATGCAAAAGATTTTGTAAGAGCGCAATGGCTTATCTTACAACAAAAAAAACCAAAAGATTATGTTATTGCTACTGGTTCGCAAATTTCAGTTAGAGAATTTATAATTAAAGCTTGTTCGAAACTAGATATAAAATTTGAGATTAAAGGCAAAGGAGTCAATGAAACCTTTATAAATACTGAGACAAATAAGAATTTTATAAAGATTGACCAAAGATATTTTAGGCCCACAGAAGTTGACTCTTTATTAGGAGACGCTTCAAAGGCAAAAGAAGATTTAAATTGGACACCAGAATATAGCCTTGATCAGTTGGTAACTGAAATGATTGAGCATGATCAAGAACTTGCTAGACAAGAAAATTTAAAAAAATAAAAAAATTAATGATTAATAAGAATTCTAAAATTTTTATTGCTGGACATAGAGGAATGGTTGGCTCTGCAATTCATCGGTGTTTAGTTAAAAATGGTTACAAAAAAATTTTTACGAAAAAAAGAGATGAACTAGATTTAACCGATAATAGTAATGTTATGCAGTATTTAAAGAGAAATAAATTTGATATTATTATATGTTGTGCAGCTCAAGTTGGAGGCATTCAAGCAAATGCAACATATCAAGGTGATTTTATTATGAGAAATCTTGAGATTCAGAATAATCTTATTATCAATGCATTTAAACTTAGAATTAAAAAATTAATTTTTTTGGGCAGTTCATGTATATATCCAAAAACTCATTCAAGACCTATTAAAGAAGAATATATGCTTAAATCAAGTTTAGAACAAACAAATGAACCGTATGCTGTTGCAAAAATAGCTGGATTAAAATTATGTGAGTACCTGAGTAAGCAATATGGATATGATTATAGAACTATTATTCCATGTAATTTGTATGGACCGAATGATAATTTTCATCCATACAATAGTCATGTGCTCGCATCATTAATCAGAAAATTTCACGCAGCAAAGCAAGCAAAAAAAAATGTTAAAGTATGGGGAACTGGAAAGCCTAAAAGAGAATTCCTTCACGTTGATGACCTTGCTGACGGTATCTTAAAAATTTTATCAATGAATAAAAAAAAATATAAAGAATTATTAAGTAACAACATAAATCATATAAATATTGGTTCGGGCAAGGATGTAACGGTAAGGGAGTTAGCATTATTAATTAAAAAAATAACTAAATCAGAATCAAATATTATTTTTGATCGAAAAAAACCAGATGGAGTTAAGCGTAAACTTCTTGATGTATCAATTATGAATAAAACAGGATGGAAACCAAAATATAGCTTAAGTTCAGGAATAAAAGCATTCTATGATTGGTACATAGAAAGATAAATTTCAATATTTAAAAATATTTCATATGAATAAAATATTTTGGTATCTTAGTAAATATTTAAGTTGGCATAAAAAATATATTTTTCAAATATACATAAATCTAATTTTATCATTTAATAAAAAAATATTTGTGAACCTTTTTAACATTACTTCTTTTTTAAGAAGGAAGGATGTGAGAATTGAGTTTCTTAGTTCAGAAAATATTTTTAGAGTGAAATCAAATGATAGGTGTATATATATATCAAATAAAACAAGATCCCTTTTGTATCAAAATGGACTCGAAGAAACAGCAGACTTAATTGGAAAAGATTACCTACTGCAGCACATTACATTTAACAATGGTGATACTATAATTGATTGTGGTGCAAACGTTGGAGATCTACTTTTATTCTTCAAAAAAAATTCAATAAATATAGACTACATAGGTTTCGAGCCGTCTCCAATGGAATTCAAGTGCTTACAACGAAACATTTCAGGCGGTAATCTAAAAAATATGGGCTTATGGTCAAGTGATGGTTTTGAGTATTTTTATGTATCTTCGGAGCAGGCAGACTCCTCATTAATCATGCCAAAAAAATACTCATCAAAAATTAAAGTTAAAACAGTTAAATTAGATAATATAATAAATAAAAATATTAAACTTTTAAAATTAGAAGCTGAAGGCGCTGAGCCTGAAATACTACAAGGAGCTATAAACTCCTTGAATAAGATAGAATATATTTCAGCAGATCTTGGTTTTGAAAGAGGAAAAAATTCAGAGTCTACTTTAGTACCAGTAATTAATTTTTTAATGGGAAATAATTTTAACTTGGTAGAAATAAATCACGAGAGAGTAGTAGCGTTATTTAAAAACCGTCGATACGAGTAAAAAGGATTATTTATCATGATAGAATATATTGACCATAAAAACCTTGCTCCAATTGTTATTACTACATACAACAGACCAGAACATACTAAAGCTATGATAAATTCACTTTTAAAGAATGATTTAATTGATAAATCTGATGTGTATTTTTTCTGTGATAATTATAAAAATATAACTGACAAAGAAAAAGTGCATAAAACAATTCAATTTATAAATAATGCCAGCGGTTTCAAACTTAAAAAAATTATCGTTCGTGATAAAAATCTAGGAATGGTAACGAACACTCTTACTGCAATAAATAGTATTTGTGAATCACATGAAAAATTTATTTTTTTAGAAGATGATGCAATTCTGTCTCCATATTTTTTAACATTTATGAATGCATGTTTAAATTATTATAAAAATGTTACTAAGGTTATGGGAGTTACAGGATGGAAATATCCATGTGGTCAGTTAACAAGTCCTGATGGAATTATATTTACTCGTCTTGCCGAGTCATGGACTTGGGGTACCTGGAGAGACCGATGGAAAATGTACGTGCGCGATGACTCAGTAATGAGTAAATTTAATAAAAATATGAAATATGAATTTAATTTTCATAACACAAATTTATTTTGGCGACAATTGGTAGGAAATAAGAATAAAAGGTCTGAAACTTGGTCTATTTATTGGTATGCTGCATTCTTTTTAAATAATGGGCTCTGCGCAGCGCCTTCTGAAACTTTAGCTATTAATACTGGTAATGATGGATCCGGCATGCATACTGAAAAAAATGAAATTTATAATTCAAAAATTACAAAAAAAACAAAGTTCAATTTTAATGATAAAATAGAAGAGGACTTAGAATACTTTAACAAATTAAAAGTTTTTTTTAATTCACATAAACCCTCAGTTTTGCATAGAATAAAGTTCAGGATTAAATCGGATATAAGAAAATATTTACAATTATGACAGAAATTTTTGATCAAAATTATGCTTTTATCTATGATTATATTTATCATGATAAAAAATATAGCAAAGAGGTAAGCAATATAGTTAAAATTTTAGAGAGAAATAAAATTAAAAATATAAACAAGCTTGATTTTCTTGATTATGGATGTGGAACAGGAAAGCACTTGCTACATTTATCAAAATATTCTCAAAATCTTCATGGCTACGATAAAAGTCGACAAATGATAAATATTGCAAAAAAAAATGACACTAACAATCTTATTAAATTTTATTCAATTAGGAAGATGCTAGAGAAAAGTGAAAAAAAGTTTGACATTATTATAATGCTATTTGATGTTTTTTCATACTTCACTGAATATAATGAAATTCACGCTGAACTATCATTAATTAATAATCTTTTAAAAAAAGGTGGAATATTAATATTTCAATTTTGGTATGGTCCTTCAGTATTATATTTAAAGCCTAAAAATTATAAAAAAAAATTGAAAATAAAGAATAAAGTGATTTTTAGGGAGTGTAATGCAAATTTAGATATCAATGGAAATTTAGTTAATATTAATTACAGATTTAGAGAATCTAATCAAAAAATAATATTTTCTGAAAAACATAAAGTTAGATATTTTTTCAGGGATGAGGTTAATTTATTGCTTGCGACCAATAATTTTACGTTGTTAAATTTTTATTCATTGAGTAACATTAATAAAAAATTGTCGCCTTCAAATGAGTATTCTGTAACTTGTCTAGCTAAAAAGAAAAATTAATTATGAAAAACAACAATTGTAGGATCTGTTTGCATGATGATTTTTATAAATATCTTGATTTAGGATTTACTCCGCCTGCCGATCAATTCAGAAGAAGGGAGCAATTGGTTTATCCAGAGGAATCTTATCCCTTAGAAGTACAACTGTGTAAAAGCTGCGGATTATCTCAATTAACTTATACTGTTTCGCCAGAAGTATTATATCGAAATGATTACCCTTACGAATCATCAATTACAAAAACAGGAGATAAACATTGGGCAAATTTTGCAAATAGCATTATTCATAAATTTGGTTTGTCTGAAAATGACATGGTTGTAGATATTGGGAGCAATGTTGGAACCTTACTTTCAAAATTTAAAAACAAAGGAATTAAAGTTCAGGGCATTGATCCTGCTGCAAATATAGTTCTCATAGCTCAGTCTCAAGGTATAGATACTATCTGTGATTTTTTTAATGAAGAGTGCGTTCAAAAAATAATTAATACAAAGTCGAATGCAAAAGTCATTACAGCAACAAACTGCTTTGCTCATGTTGATAATCTAAATGAGTTTATGTTGAATATAAAAACTTTACTTGCTGATGATGGTGTTTTTATATTTGAGTCTCCACATATAAAAAATCTGATACAAAAAAATGAGTACGATACTATTTATCATGAACATTTATCTTATTTGTCTTTAAAGCCACTAATTAATTTTGCTAAAAAATTTGATATGAAAATTTTTGATGTATATGAAAGTGATATTCATGGCGGTAGTTTTAGAGTTTTCTTTTGCAATAAAGACACTTATGATACTACTGCAAATATTGAAAAAATGTTACTAGAAGAAGAGCAAGCTGGCATTTTTGATATTGCAACACTTAATAAATTTGCTTTAAGTGTTGAAAATAATAAAATTGAATTAATGAATTTATTGTACAGTTTAAAAGCAGATAACAAAAAAATAGTTGGAGTGAGTGCACCTGCAAAAGGAATGACACTTTTGAATTATTGTGGGATTGATACAACACTACTAGACTTTGTGACTGAAAAATCACAGCTGAAGATTGATAGATTTACACCTGGAGGTAACATTCCAGTATATTCTGATGATATGCTTTTAAATAAGAGGCCAGATTATGCACTACTTCTTGCTTGGAATTTTGCAGAGGAAATTATAAATAATCTTGATGAATATAAAAGATCAGGAGGTAAATTTATAATCCCAATACCTAATCCAAAGATAGTATGAAAAAAATTAGATTAAAAAATAGCTTTAGCGATAGTAGAGGCACAATAACAGATATTTTGGAAAAAAAATTAATAAACTCTGTAACTATGATATCATTCAATAAAAACTGCGTTAGAGCCAACCACTACCATAAGAAAACTTATCAGTGGAATTATTTATTAAGTGGTGAAATTAGTTATTACTATAAAAAGAAAAACTCTAAAAAGAAAATTGCAATAATGAAGCCTGGCGACTTAATACTCTCACCCCCCAATGAGGAACATGCCCTTAAGGCTAAAAAAAAATCACTATTAATTGTTTTAACTAAAGGACCACGAGGTGGTAAAGAATACGAAAGTGATACTTTTAGACTGAAAAAAGTACTGATTTAATATGAAAATTTCTGTGAGTAAGCCTGTAATTGGTCATGAAGAAATCAAAAACGTAAATCAAGCTTTAAGATCAAGAGCGATTTCAGGTTTTTTTGGTAAATATATTCCAGAATTTGAAAAAAAATTCTCAAGGTTTTCTCAAACTAAGTTTGGTGTTTCAGTTTCATCTGGCACAACGGCGCTGCATTTAGCATTAGCAACTCTTAATATATCAAAAGGTGATGAAGTAATAATCCCTGCAATTACTAATATGGCTACTTATTTTTCCGTTATTTACCAAGGCGCAAAACCAATCCCAATTGATGTGAATCCGCAAACATTAAATATTGATCCAAGCTTAATAGAGAGAAAAATAACAAAAAAAACAAAAGCAATTATAGTTGTTCATTTATTTGGCCTGCCTGTTCAAATGGATCCTATAATGAAAATAGTAAAAAAATATAAGATTAAATTAATTGAAGATTGCGCAGAAGCTCATGGAGCAGAATATAAAGGCAAAAGGGTAGGTTCATTTGGAGATTTTGGCTGCTTTAGTTTTTATGCAAATAAAATTATTTCTACAGGTGAAGGGGGTATGTTAACTACAAATAATAAGAACAATGCAACTAAAGCTAAGAATCTTAAAGAATTAGCCTTTGGAAAGAAAAATAAGTTTATTCACTCTGATATAGGATACAACTACAGGCTTACAAATATACAGGCTGCGATTGGATGTGGGCAAATGAGAAAAATTAAAACTATTATTAATTCAAAAAGAAAAATTGCTGAAAGATATCAAAAATTGCTTGATTACAAAAATTATTTTATCTTACCAAATGATGATAAAAACTGCTTTAATGTTTATTGGATGTATCTATTAATTTTAAAAGATGAATATGTCGATCAAAGAGAATTTATAATGAAAAAACTAAAAATTAATGGCGTTGAGACAAGAGAAGGATTTGTATCAGCAACTCTACAAAAATTTTTTATTGAAAATAAAATTATAAGTAAAAAACATAAATGTCCAAATGCTGAAAAAGCATCATTTAGTGCATTTTATTTACCATCTAGCCCAGATTTATCACTTAAGGAACAAAAATATATATGTGAGAGTCTGATAAATATCATGACTTCAATTGCTATTTAATTTAATGGAGAGGTTGTCAATTTTAGTTTCTTCGTTTGACAATTATTCAGATCTTTGGCCACCATTTTTTCAACTATTTCATAAATATTGGCCAGAAAATAAAAGTGATCTATATTTAATAACTAATAATGTTTCTTACAATGAAAATAATGTCAATTGTCTACATTTATCAAAGAATAATAGTTGGTCCGAGAGTGTTAAGCAGGCATTAAATCAAATAAATAGTGAATATGTACTTTTTACACTTGAAGATTTTTTAGTTAAAGAAAAAGTGAAGACAGAAGAGATTAAACATGTATTACAATTCGCTATTGATAATAAATCTACAGCAGTTTATTTGAATAAAAATAGATTTTCGCATATTAGATTTTCATCATTAAAAAAATTTCAATTAATAAATAACTCTCGACCTTATGTAGTTTCAACTCAAGCTGCAATATGGAATAGAATTGAGTTTCTCAAATATTTAGATTCAGAGGAAAGTGCTTGGGATTTTGAAAAAAATGGCAGCCTAAGAGCAAAAAATATTAATGGCAAATTCTACTGCGTTAATGATAATTTATTTAATTACTTTCATCATTCTGTTGAAAAAGGAAAATGGTTTCCATCAGAAATAAAAAGACTACATAAATTAGGTATTTACCCTGATTTAAAAATGCGAAAGATAATGACACGCAGGGAGGTTATAATGTGGTATATTAGAAAGTTACTAGGGGGAGTTGTTATCAAATTCAAATAAATTAAAGGCTTAATAATTTAAGTTTATTTTTAATTGTCTTTGAACAAAAATCTATTGTTAAATAAAAACAAAAAAAAAGTATTAATTATATCTAATTATTATTGGACAATTTTTAATTTTAGAAAATCACTAATTATTGAACTTCAATCTAAGGGGTACCATGTAGTTTCAATTGCAAAATATGATGGATACGAAAGCAACATTAAAAAAATAGGATGTGAGACCAATGATTTATTTATTGACTTAAATAACAAAAATATATTTAAGGATCTTTTCACTTTTGTAAATTTATATATAAAAATAAAAGAAATAAACCCTAACATTTCGATCATTTATACAATTAAACCAAATATTTATGCCTCGATGGCATGTAGATTTATTGGAATAAAATATGTAAATATTATTACAGGATTAGGAACAATATTTATAAATCAAACTTATTCGTTTGAAATTATAAAAATTATGTACAAATATTCACTATCAAAATCATCATCTGTCATATTTCAAAACAACTCAGATAAGAATCTTTTTAAAAAAATAGGTATTTTGCCAAAGAAATACAAGATTATAAATGGGTCAGGAGTTGATGTAGACAAATTTAAAAAAATAAATCACGTAAAAATAAAAAATAAAAATAGAGGTTTTACATTTATTTTTATCGGAAGACTTTTAATTGAGAAAGGTGTCAATGAATTTCTTGAAGCTGCAATAAAATTTAATAATAAATATACTGAAACAAAATTTTTAATTGTAGGCAGTTATAATAGTAATAATCCTTCATCAATAGATAAAGGAACTTTCAATAAGATTATAAAAAAAAGAGGATTTAATTATTTAGGTTTTAAAAAAAATGTTGAAAAATTAATTTCTGAATCCGATTGTCTTGTTTTGCCGTCTTATCGAGAAGGTCTTTCAAGATCAATATTGGAAGCAATGGCGTTATCTAAACCAGTTATAACTACAAATACTCCGGGCTGTAAAGATTTGATCAAAAATGGAGTAAATGGTTATCTAGCAAAACCTAAAAGTTCAGAAGATTTAATGAGGTGTATGGAAAAAATGTATTGTCTTTCAAAAATTGAGAGGAATAAAATGGGATCAATATCTAGAAAATTAGTAATAGAAAAATATTCAAATAAAGTTATAAATACACAAATTTTAAATTTAATTAATAAACTAACATAAATTAATGCGTTCATCTTTGAGAATTGCTGTGCTTGGACTAGGTTATGTGGGATTACCACTTTCACTTGAACTTTCAAAACATTTTAGGGTTGTTGGATATGATATAAATAAAAATAAAATTAATTTACTTAAAAAATCAAAGGATCTAAATAAAGAGTATTCTTCAACCGAACTAAAAAAATTTTCTAATATTATTTTTACTTCACATAAAAACGATATCTCACAGTCAAATGTATATATAGTAGCTCTTCCGACACCAATTAAAAAAAATAAAAGCCCTAACACTAAGTTTCTTGTATCTGCATGCGAACTGATTGGAACATTGGTGAAAAAGGAAGACCTAGTAGTATTTGAATCTACAGTATTTCCTGGCCTTACTGAAGAAATTTGTATTCCAATAATAGAAAAAATATCTAAAAAAAAATTACACATAGATTTTAATGTTGGATATTCTCCTGAGAGAATAAATCCAGGAGATAAGAAAAACAATATTCAAAATATAACCAAAGTAATTTCTGCATCAAATAATAAATCTTTGCAAATAATGAAAAAAATATATTCAAAAATATGCAAAAAAGTTTATTCGGCAGAAAGTATCAAAATAGCTGAAGGAGCAAAGATTATTGAGAATATTCAGAGAGATATAAATATCGCTTTGATAAATGAGCTATCAATAGCTTTTGATAAACTTGAAATCGATTTCAATAAAGTTTTAAAAGCAGCAAGTACAAAATGGAATTTTCAAAATTATACTACAGGCCTTGTTGGCGGACATTGCATTGGAGTCGATCCATACTATTTGTCGCATAAATTAAATTCAATAGGATATAGAACTAATTTGATTTTAGCTGGTAGAAAAGTTAATGATGAATATTCAAAATTTATTTCATCTAAGATTAAAAAATTCTTAAGAAAAAATAAGGTAAAATTAAAAAATATAAAGGTAATTATTTTTGGATTTTCATTTAAAGAAAATGTATCTGATATTAGGAATACAAAAGTATTCGACTTATATCTTGAATTAAAAAAGTTTATTAAAACTGTAGATATCTATGACCCTATTATTTGTCAAAAAACAGCTAGAGAAGAGTATGGTTTAGAAATAAAAGGAAATATTCAAAGTAAGTATAATTTATGTGTTTACGCTGTACCACATAATGTTTTTTCAAGCTTTAACTATAGGCTACTTAAATCAGTTATAAAGAAAGACGGTGCAATTTTTGATGTAAAAAATGCAATTCCGAATAATATAAACTTAAAAAGAATAATATAGTATGAAAAAAATATTGATTACAGGCTGTGCGGGATTTATTGGTTTTCATGCTTCGCAACGGTTCATATCTGAAAAATTTGAAGTTATTGGAATTGATAATCTGAATGATTATTATGACGTTGAATTAAAAAAAAACCGTATTAAGCTTTTAAAGAAAAATAAAAAATTTAAATTTTATAAAATTGATTTAACTAATAATTCTCAATTAAAGACACTTTTTAAAAAATATAAATTTAACTACATACTGCATCTTGCAGCCCAAGCTGGAGTAAGACACTCCTTTAAACATCCTGAAGAATATATTGATTCAAATGTATTGGGTTTTTTTAATTTAATTGAAAATATAAAATCAAAAAAAATAATTAATTTTGTGTTCGCTTCGTCAAGTTCAGTTTACGGCCTAAACAAAAAAATGCCTTATCGAGAAGACCACAAATGTGACAGCCCATCCTCATTATATGCTGCATCAAAAAAAATGAATGAAACACTTGCAAGTTCTTATTCGTATTTAAATAAAATTAAATTTACTGGATTAAGGTTCTTTACTGTTTATGGTCCTTGGGGAAGACCCGATATGGCGCTTTTTAAATTCACTAAGAATATTTTGAATAATAGAAAGATTGATTTGTATAATAAAGGAAATCATAGAAGAGACTTTACTTATATTGATGATATTGTTGAGGCAATTTTTCTAACTACTTTAAGGTTCGAAAAATCTAGATGTAAACAGGATTTATTTAAAATTTATAATATTGCAAACGGAAATGCTGTTCATTTAAAGAAATTCTTAACAGAAATCGAAAAGATATTAAAAATAAAAGCAAAAAAAAATCTTCTTCCAATGCAACCAGGAGATGTAGCCGATACTCACGGCGATATATCATTGCTAAAAAAAGATTTTGGGTTTAAGCCAAAAGTAAATTATAAACAAGGCATCAAAAAATTTATTGATTGGTACCTACTATTTTACAATAAATGAAAAAAGACAAACTTAATAGTATCAGTATAGTAACCCCAGTCTTTAATAGAGCTAAAGATATCGAAAATATAAAATATAATTTAAATATTCTTGAACAAGAATTAAAAGATTATGAGTTTATTCTTGTTGATGACTGTAGTAGCGATAACACACCAGAAGCTATTCAATTATTTTTAGATCAGCTAGATAATTCTGTCTTAAAAAAAATACAATTTATTGTTAATCCAGATAACCTTGGAGCAACTGGCGCTAAAAATGCAGGAAGTAAATTTGCATCTAAAGAATGGATAATGTTTTTAGATTCAGACAACAGATTAAGAGAAAATTTCTTACTAAATCAGAATTTTACTCACTATGAAGAAAATGTTGGTGCCGTTTTTTTCAATTGTAATGATTATTCTTATCAAGAGCAAAAAAAATTAAATAACTACGGTGAATATTTCATGAATTTTTCAGATTATGTTAGAAAATTCCTTGAGTACGAAAGGCTACCAGTTATTAGAAGAAGTGTTTTTGAGAAAATAGGAAGATATTCTGAATCTGCGAGTGGATTCGAAGGTTTAACTTATCTTTATCTTACACAAAGAAATTATAAAATTTGTATATCCAATAAAATTGCTCAACATTATGAGACTGAGTCAATCGATAGGTTATCAACTAGGAAAAATAAAATTAAACAGGCAGAAAGAATGTTGAAAGGATATCAAGAGCTACTTAAAAATTTTTCATTACAGTTTTTTACAAAAGCCCCAATTGTTTTTATTATTTTATACTTAAGATATGCAGGATATAAGACAATAATTAGTATTACAGCTGCTAAAAAAACTACTAAAAGCCGAATATATAGCTATTTTTTAAACTTTTCCCTTTCCTTCATTGCAAAGTTTATAAGTGAGGGTAATGCTCCTCGATTGATAAAAAGATATAATGATGAAGATAGTAGGTTTAAATTCGGTGATAACTGGACAAATTTTTTACAAACACTTGAAGATAAGGAAGTTGCCTTAAATAAAATAAATATTGCTGAAGACAGTTTAAAAGAAATGCTGAATGTTCATGATCTTAAAGGTAAAAGTTTTTTGGATATAGGAAGCGGAAGTGGATTGTTTTCTTTGGCTGCCAGAAAATTAGGGGCAAAAGTATATTCTTTTGATTTTGATGCCCAATCTTTTGAATGCACTAAAGAACTCAAAGCAAGATACTTTCCTCATGATGATGATTGGATTATTGATAAAGGTTCAGTATTGGATAAGGATTATCTCATTAAATTAGGACAGTTTGATGTAGTTTATTCTTGGGGAGTATTACATCATACAGGTGAAATGTGGTTAGCCTTAAAAAATGTTATAGCTAATTGCAAGAAAAATGGAAAATTATTCATTGCAATTTACAACGATCAATCCTTAATTTCTTATTATTGGAAGTTTATAAAGCAAACATATAATAATTATAAATATTTTAGACCAATTATAGTATTATTTCATATTTTTTATCCTTACTTGCCAGTTATATTTGTTAGATTTGTTACCCAAAGAAAATATCCAAGGGGAATGAATGCCTGGTACGACTTGATAGATTGGTTGGGAGGTTGGCCATTTGAAGTAGCAAGACCTAAAAAAATTATTAAATATTATGAGTCAAACAATTTTACCTTGGAAAAATGTAAAACTGTTGGATCACGTCAAGGATGTAATGAGTACGTATTCAAATATTGAAATACTTGTTTAACATTAATGTAAAAAACTGCTATTTTGTAATTAAGAATATATAGAATATATAAAATGAGTACTGTAAATAAATTTTCAGTTAAAGATTATTTAAATGAACATATTTCATTAGTAAACAGTATAAATGAAAATTCAATTATAAATGCTTTAAATCTAATTTCTGAGACAATTGAGAATCAGAAAAAAATAATTACTTGTGGAAATGGTGGTAGTGCTACAACTGCATCTCATTATATTACTGATTGGAATAAAATGTATAATATCCATACTGGCAAACTTCTAAGAGGTATTTGTTTAGCTGATAATATTGGTCTAATCACAGCTTATGCCAATGATATTTCATTTGATGAAATATTTTCAGGTCAGTTAAAGTCAATACTTGATGATGGAGATTTACTTATTGCTATTAGCGGTAGTGGTAATTCTAATAATATAATTAATGCCCTAAAGTATGCTAATTTGAACAGTGCCAATACTTTAGCTATTTTAGGATATGATGGTGGAAAATCAAAGGAAATAGCTCATCATAATGTATTGATACCGTCTTATGATATGCAAATATGTGAGGATTTTCATTTAGTTTTTGGCCATATGGTAATGAAACACATTTGTGAAATTGGCATAATAAAAGACTAGTTACTAAAAGGTATACTGTTTTGATCCCAATAAACAAATATATCTTTTATTTTGTTTCATTTGTAGTTTCCTTCACTGCAATTGCAATTCCGATTTACCTTGTGGGAGATGTAAGAAATTCTCTTTATCTAACAATTATTATTCTTTTAGATATAAAATTTCTAATTTATTTATATTTAGCTGCTATCAAAAAATTAAATAATTTAGATAAAAATTTACTAATCTTTATTTTTATTTTGATTCTCGGGTTATTTATGAATTTGATAAATGAAGGTAATATTTTATATCCATTATTTAAGTCAATAATTTCAATAATCTATTTAGTTTATTTTTATAATGGCATAAAATTATATGGCGCAAATATTTTCAAATATGGAATTATTTTTAATTCAATATTTTTGATATACCAATATATAGCACATCAATACTTAAATATTCCTTCAATGTTTTGGAATATATCTGAGATCTTAGATAATAACGCAGTTACTGTTGCAGCTTCACTGAGATCCTCATTATTTGACCCTGTAATAAATGCTACTAGTTATGTTCAATATACGGGCTATAAGTATGCAGGTTTATCCTCTGAGCCTGCGTATTTTAGTTCTATAGCAGTTCTATCACTTTTTTTGATGAATAGATTGAGCTTAAGTATAAAAGCTCTATTAGTTTCAGCAATAATACTATCTTTTTCTTGGTTAACACTTATTACTTTGATAGTAGTTTTTATTTATAGATTTCTAAATCATTTCTTTAATAATCTTAATGAAAAAATTATATTTAATTTAACAATTCTTGCTTATTTTTTAGGCACTATAATTATTAGTAGTTTACTCACAAGCTATGGGGGAACTTTTCATAATAGATTTTACTCGATAGAAGTATTTTTTGACTATGACTTAATGCACCAATTTTTTGGGTATGGTAGTTATAATATATATATTCCTGAAATAAGTGAGCATTATGATCTTAAAGACTCTGCTTCTACTCAAGGCTTAATAGCTTCTTTGTTAACTGAATTAGGAATTTTTGGTATTCTTCTATATTTTATACTAGTTATAAGTTTTTCTAAAAATATTGAAAAAAAAGAGGTTGTACTCTTATTTTTATTAACTAATAGTACAGTTGGGTTTTTGACATTATGGCCGTACATGATTTACTTCATTGCATTAATTTATATTGAAAAACCAAGTCATGAAAAAAAACAAAGTTTTAGTTATATTTAGTTCTAGTAATATTGGTGGGACTGAAAGAAGTATATCTAGGATGGCCCTGTTTGATAATTCAAGTATCGAATTTCAACTTTCTAGTTTTGGTGTTAGTGGACCATGGTCTGATTGGATTATCAAGAAGAAACATAACCCAATACTATTTGGGGAAAGAGATGATTTTCTAAAAGGAACTTTGTTAGGATCTTTTTTAAGTTTATATTTTTTTTTAAAAAAAAATAATTTTAATGCTATTTACATATTTGGAGCAAAAGTTTCATTTTTTCTTAAATTGATGAAATTTTTTTTCCCTAACATGGTATTAATCCATGGAGTTAGATGGAACCCTAATCAAAATAATTTATTAGACACTATTTTTTCAATAATTGAGAACTACTCAAAATCTTTAATAGATGGATGGATTGTTAATGCTAAGGCTACTAAAAAAACATTAATACATCGTAGTTTTATTAAGGCTAGTAAAATATCTGTCATTTATAATGGTATAGAATTTAATCAAATTCCTAAAAAAAGTTTAAATAAGAAGAAAGTCAAAATCCTGTCTGTAGCCAATATTGCTCTAAGAAAAGGATATTTAGAATATTTAAATGTAGTTAGTAAAGTAATAAAAAAGGTACCAAACGTTAAGTTTGATATTGTAGGAAGAGACGACATGAATGGTAGGCTGCATAATGAAGCTAGAAAGAGGAAATTAGATAACTTTATTAATTTTATTGGGTATTCAGATGATGTCCCACATTGGTATAATAAAGCTGATATTTTTGCTTTTCCTTCATTATGGGGCGAGGGGTGTCCAACATCTATTATGGAGGCAATGAGTCATAAATTACCTGTAATTGCATATAAAATAGATGGTATATCTGAGGTATTAACTTCTAAATCTGAGGGTTTCATAATAGGTTTAGGGAATGAAAGTGGCTTTGCCAGAAAACTTATACTACTTATATCTAATCATAAGATTAGAAAAGAAATGGGCTTAAACGGTTTTAAGAAAGCTAAAAAAGAATTTAAATTAAATAATTGCTACAAGGATCATTGTAAAACTATAAATAAGATAATCAAAGAAAGGCAACTCAATTAATGAAAGATTATGTAACGGATGGTTATATTGCTGGTGAGCAGATCAATTTATGGCACAAAATATTTTTTAATAATGTTGATGTAAAAAATAAAAGAGTAGTCGATATAGGATGTGCAGCAGGAATGTTTTCAAGAGAAGTAGTTAATAAGGGAGGAGAATGTATAGCAATTGATTTAAATCCAAACCTAAAAGAAGTTGTAGAAAAAAAAGGAATTAAATTTTTAAGTGGAACACTGGAAAATAATTATGAAGCTGTCATTGAATTTAAACCAGACATTATTGTTGCACTAGAAGTGATTGAGCATCTATACGATCCTTACCCACTTGTTTTGAAATCAAAAGATGTATTTAAACAAATAGGTAATAAAGGAGAAATTTATTTATCGACACCTAATTTCTTTAGCATTAGTAGGGCAATTGATTTTATTTTATTTCAGCGCCATCGTGATCCTTTATATGATGTAGTCGCTTTGGGAAATGACGCTGAGCACGTTAGGGGGTACAGTCACGGAATGGTCGTAAAACTTCTTGAAAATTGTGGCTTTAAGGTAAGTAATAGAGATATTCTCTCTAGAAGCATACCCTTCCTTTATAAGTATTTCTCTAAAGGTATTATAGTTAGAGGAAGAACTTAATCAAGTGGGTGCTATATATATGAGTTTAATTTAAATGTGTGGTTATGCTGGATTTATTTCTTTTTCTAGAATTCATAGTAAAGAGAATTCACGAAAAATACTTGAGTCGATGTCTCAGAAAATTGAAAAGAGAGGTCCTGATGATTTAGGATTCTGGGAGGATAATCAAAATTGTATTGGATTAACTCATAGAAGACTCTCAGTTATTGATTTATCAAAGGCTGGACATCAGCCTATGCTATCCCAATCTGGAAGATATGTAATTTGTTTTAATGGAGAAATCTACAATCATCTTGAACTTAGAAAAAAAAATATAAAAGATAATATTTCATGGAAAAGTAGTTCTGATACAGAGACGCTATTGGAATGTTTTGACTATATAGGATTAAAATCAACCATAATTCAATGTAGTGGAATGTTTTCTATGTCTGTTATAGATAGAAGAAGAAATAAGCTTTATTTGATAAGAGATAGAGCAGGTGAGAAACCACTTTATTATGGTTACAGCGACAGAAGTAAAGAATCATTTATTTTTGGTTCTGATTTAGCCTCACTACTTGAATATCCAAATTTTGAAAAAATTCTTGATAAAGACTCCATAACGTCTTTTTTAAGACACAATTATATTCCGGCACCAAAATCTATATACAAAAATATATGTAAATTACCTCCTGCTCATATACTTGAATTTGATTTGACTTCTAAGGAAATTAAAATAGAAAAATACTGGGATTATAGACTTAAATATGATCAAAAATATAATTTTAGCTATTCGAATGCTGACCAATTTCTAGAAGAGCTGCTAAACAATTCAATAAATGAGCAATTAATTTCAGATGTGCCATTAGGCGCCTTTTTGTCAGGCGGTATAGATTCTTCATTAATTGTTGCCTTAATGCAAAAAAATAGTTCAAAAAAAATAAATACTTATTCTATTGGATTTGATGAAACCAAGTATGACGAGTCCCATTATGCAAAAGAAATAGCCAGCTATCTTGGCACAGCTCACAATCAAATGATAGTAACAGGAAAAGAGTCTTTATCAGTGATACCAAATTTGCCTGAGATTTATTCTGAGCCATTTGCTGACTCATCTCAAATACCAACGTATTTTGTGAGTAAACTTGCTAGAAAAGAAGTTACAGTTGCCTTGTCTGGTGATGGAGGTGACGAACTTTTCGGAGGTTATACGCGATATGAGTTTTCAAGCAGACTATGGAGGTATTTGAAGTATGTTCCGCATAATCTTAGAAATTTCACAAGTTTCCTAATTTCTAATTCAAATAGTCTATATAGAAAATTACCCATAAATTTACCTAATTTTACAAAATGGAACCATTTAAACGACAAAATAGAAAAAGGATCAGAAGCAATAAGAAGCAAAGATTTTTATGAGTTATATTTAAGAATTATCTCTCATCACAATAACCCAGAGATTTTTATTAAAGATCAAGAAAAAAAAGAAATAGATTATTTTTCAGATGAATTAGAAAAATTTGAAGATACTGATAAAATGATGTATTTAGATTTTCATTCATATTTACCAGATGATATTTTGGTTAAGGTTGATCGAGCTTCAATGTATAATAGTCTTGAAACACGTGCACCTTTTTTAAATCATAATATAGTTCACTTTGCATCAAACTTACCTTACGAGTGGAAATTTGGAAATAAACATACAGGGTTTGTTTCTAAGTATATTCTTAAGAAAATACTTTATAATCATGTACCAAAAAAACTATTAGAAAGACCAAAAATGGGCTTCGGTGTCCCTATTGAAAAATGGATAAAGAAAGATCTCAATGAATGGGTAATGGACTTGCTATCATACGAAAAAATGAAGAAAGATGATATTTTTGATTTGAAAAATACACAAAAATTTATTCAAGATTATTTTAGTGGTAATCATAATAATCACTATTTGATTTGGAATTTTATAATGTTTCAAGCATGGAAAGATAAATTCATATAAAATTTATAATTTTATGCAAAAAAATATTCATCAAAATGCTTTGTATATTATGAGGATTATTTTTTGCCTCATTCCTATTGCTCTTGTAACAGGGCCATTTCTTTCTGATCTTATTGTCTCTGTTATCGCATTATTTTATTTGTCCAAACATTATAAATTTTGGGAAGGTAAATATAAAATATATATAATTTTATTTTTGACTTATAATTTATATTTAATTTTACTTTCAATTTTTTCAATTGATCCTTTTACTTCTCTTGAAAGTTCACTTTTTTATTTTAGATATTTATTTTTTTCACTCGGTGCAGTTTATCTAATCGATTTAGACAACAAAGCAGTTATTTATTTTAGAAGAGTATTATTTGTTACAATACTAATTGTTATGTTTGATGCATATTATCAATTATTAAATGGAAGAAATATATTAGGATATGGATATCTTACCGATGCAGCAACTAGATTTGCAGGATTTTTTGGACCAGAACTTGTTTTGGGTCGTTACCTGGCTTATTTAATGCCTTTAGCATTTGCCTTATTAAGTATAAAGAAAAACCTTAAAACATATGAAATGGTTATTGCTTTACTGTTTTTAGTCGCTGCAGATGTCCTTGTTTTCTTAACGGGAGAAAGATCAGCTTTCCTATTACTTACAATATCTACGCTTATCATCATTACTTGTATAAAAAGATTTAAAATATTGAGACTTATCACTTTTATACTTTCGTCTCTCATTATAATTATTATTACTCTAAATGTACCTTTAGTTAAGGAAAGAAATATTGATTTTACGATAAGTCAATTGGGTATGAACGAAGGAAAGGTTAATGCATTCTCTGCTGAACATGAAAGATACTACAAAACATCAATTGCAATGTTTATTGATAGCCCTATTTTTGGACATGGAACTAAAATGTACAGAGTTCTATGTAATGAGGACAAATATAAAATTCATGGAAATGCTTGCAATACTCATCCACACAATACTTATTTGCAATTACTTGCAGAGACTGGCCTTGTGGGGACATTGCCAGTAGTTTTTGTCTTATTAATAATAGTCTTTAAACTCATAATGCATTTGTATTCAGTCTTTACAGCCCCAAATAATAGATATTTAAATGATTTTCAGGTATGCCTACTTGCTGGAATGTTTATTTCTCTATGGCCGTTAGCACCTACCTTAAATTTTTTTAATAACTGGATTTGTATCCTTTACTTTATTTGTGTACCTTTTTATTTTATTGACTCTAATAAATATTATGAAAAAAAATAATTTAATATTAATTGAATTAAATGAAATAAATTTTGATATTGTAAAAAAATATCTCAATTTATATCCAGATAAGTTTACAACGTTACACAAATTAGAAAATTTAAATAAAGTTTGTACAACATCGGAAGAGATATATGAAAATCTTGAACCATGGATTCAATGGACTTCTGTTCATACTGGAAAGACCTTCGATGAACATAAAGTTTTTAGACTAGGTGATATAAGTAATTCTAATAATTTGCAAATCTTTGAGACTCTTGAGCAGAGAGGATATAGTATAGGATGCGTTAGTCCTATGAATGTTAGGAATTCACTAAATTCTCCTCTTTATTTTATTCCTGACCCCTGGACAATAACCCCTTCAGATAATTCATGGTGGAGCAAAAAGATTTCAAACGCAATTTCTGAGTCAGTTAACGATAATTCAAAAAATAAGTTTAAAGTAAAAAACTTAATTATTCTTATGATAGCAATTTTAAGGTTCGCTCAGTTTAAGAATTATTTTCAATATTTTAAACTATTCATACAAAGTTTTTATGGTAAATGGAGAAAAGCAATCTTTCTAGACTTATTTTTACATGATCTTCATTTATTACTTTACAAAAAAAAATCACCAAATTTTTCTACTATTTTTTTTAACGCAGGTGCACATATTCAACATCACTATTTTTTTAATTCCTTAGTATTAAAAAAAGAGTTGGCTCTAGAAAATCCAAACTGGTATGTAGGCAAAAATCAAGACCCATTGTATGAATTACTAATTAAGTATGACTCTATAATTAAGGATTATTTAGAATTAAAAAATACAGAAATTATTATTGCCACTGGTCTATCACAAATTCCTTATGATACTATTAAATTTTATTATAGATTAAAAAATCATAAGTCCTTTCTACAAAGTTGGAATATAAAATTAAAAACTGTACAAACATTAATGACTAGAGATTTTATTATTGAATTTGAAAGTTCAACTGACGCATTAAATGCACAAGAAATATTAAAATCTCTAAAAATAGATGACAAAGTTCCCATGTTTAACGTGATTGATAATAGAGGAAAAAGTATATTTATAACATTTTCTTATCCAAAAGAAATAAACTCAAACACTATCTATGGTAATGACGAAAAGAAAAAGTCTCTTTACCAAGAGGTAGCATTTGTTGCAATAAAAAATGGCATGCATAATGGAAAAGGTTATGTTTATCACACCAAATTGACATCAGAATTTAAATTAGAAAATAATAGTCATGTAAAGAATTTAAATTTTATGATCGATAAATATTTTAATTAGAATTTAAATTGCTATGGTATCTTCTAACGAAAATATAAATTAGAACATAAATTAAGCATAATCCAATGAATATGTTCAAACCTGTAAAAAAACCATAGAGGAAATAAGAAAATATAATAAGAACTGTATAAAAAAATAAAATAATAAAAGATGTCATTGAATTCAAAAAATTCTTATTAGATATACTTTTCTTATTAAAATTATTTAAAAGAATTTCATATAGTAACGTGTGTAAATGAAAACTGTCTGGCTTAAAAGGATTGTTTTTATTTGAGATTAACCTGCGTAAAAATGAGAATAAAACTTCCATTACAGGATAAAATAGAACACAGGCAATTAAAGAAGGATCAATTAGATACTCATTTGAAATTAAAATGCCTATTGAGCCGATAAGAAACCCTAAAATGTATGAACCTCCATCTCCTGCAAGGATTTTACCTTTAATAGCATTTATAAATAGTAAAGGTAAGATTGCACAAATTAGAGAAAGACATAAAATTATTAACTGTGTATCTTGTATCTTAGCATTTAGAAAAGAAAGGATCACAAAAAAAATTAATGCAAGCATTGAATACCCAATCAATAATCCATTATTTCCGTCAATAAAATTAAACCCGTTAATTAATATAACTAAGCCTAGAATTGAAAATCCAAAAAACAAAAAAATAGATTGTTGAAAGATGTAATTTAAAAAAAAATTATTAAAATCATTTATTATTAAATTGCTTAAAATAACGAATAGAGTAATAAAAATAAACGACAATAAAAATCTAATTTTGACTGCAATATCAAAAAAAATATCTTCCAAAAAACCAATCAAAAAAATTAATATGCTAAAAGAAATTGTTATCCTTATTGTTTCATCTTCAATAAAGAAAAGTAGTAATAGAATAGATAATATCGATAGTCCTCCATATCTATTTACTGGCTGTGAGTGAATTTTTCTATTATCAGTACTAATATTTTCAAGGTTTAATTTAAATAGTTTATTGTAACTCGAAATTATAAAAATTATAAAAACTGAAAGTAAGATAATTGATATATAAATCACAGATGGTCCAACAAAATATATTAGAAGAAAAATTTATACTACAGACTCATATTTATTTTAAAAAGCAAAAAATATGCCTTATTGATGTTAATAAGTATAGAAAACACAAGTTTTTACTGATTGATATCATACCACCAAAATAGTTTTGATAAATAATTTTCAAATGATATAAACTATTACAATATATATTAATAATTCATACCAATAATGGAATTAAAAACAAACGGTTCAAGTGATAATGGCTTAGATA